>ERZ1090879.517-NODE-517-length-24027-cov-44.511764_pt1 | contig 24027 bp, 24 predicted proteins | sample MGYA00478472_ERZ1090879 | MGnify/ENA primary metagenome ERZ1090879 (study PRJEB33644, sample SAMEA5815723) | chicken gut metagenome | biome: Chicken; feature: Gastrointestinal Tract; material: Caecum | place: Ireland | collected 2019-01-01 | study: A study of the... | reverse complement strand
TTGCAAATTTTGCTTCGATTGTCCGCAGCATATCCATTGCGGCGCGCTTGTTGTTTTTTTCGTCTAACCCCGTAGCAACCCATTTTTGTTTACTCTTACTACTTTCGTCCTGATAGGAGATGACGACATAATATTTTCCGTTTTTTACTACGAGCCGCCCCTTCATTACGCCGCCTCCTTGCAAATACCGCAGACAAACTCGATCACATTGACCTTTGCGATGATATATTTCCGTCCGACTCGTTTTGCCGGAATAGCGCCGCTTCGCAAAAGACGATATGCAAGCGATTGCCCGATCTGCAACATTTCCATCAACTGTTCGACGCTCACCACGTCGGGATATTCTTTGAACATTCAACCCTCCAAATCATATTTTGTAATGCTGCCGCCGTAAGTTCGTATCTGCGCTTAAATTCGCTTATAAGCGACTTGGAACGTACCTTTGATTACCCGACCGACACGCGCAGAATACGGCATAAAACGGCAATTTCGTAACAATAAATTTCACTCTTCAAAAGACGGAAGCGGGTATCCCGCCTTCCCGTGAGATGTAAGTGTGACTCAGTTTGAGTCTCACTTCTTATCCTGTTCCACAAAGTAGGTCTTTTTGCTTCATTTTCGTTCGGCTTGACTTCACCCCTCAACAAGTTCAAATTATCCGTCGTCCGAATTATGAGATTGCCGCTTGCGGCTGCCCGTATAGACGATAATATTTCCGTTTTGCCGGTGCAGCGAATTATAACTCGGTGTTCGCCTGATCTGCCCGAATACTTCCAAAGCGGAGAGGTCGTCCTGTATCGTCCGTTCGCTCACACCGAACTCTCTCGCCATGACCGCCACGGTAAACCGCCGCCCGCTCCGTCTGCGGATAAACCGCAAAAGTGCATCCCGCCGTTCGTCTTTTTTGCTCACTTGATTACCTCCTATGACAATATTTCAGGACATACAAAAAATCAGCCCGATAACGGACTGACTTTTCTATCTCTATTCAGTTTTGAGAAAAGTCCCCTCATAATATAGCCATAAGGGGCGCAAAAAATCGTACCCCCTATAAAACAGAGCCGAAAATTGCTTCCAACAGTTTAACTTCTTTCTCGTTTGCTAATCTGTATTTCTGTAAATTTACTTCCGCTTTTTTAATAAGTTTACGGACTGCGCCTTCGGTTACGTTCAAATATTTTGCAATCTCTGTTTTCTGAATATGCAAATATTTATGCCGAAAGTACGCATCTGCTTGCCGATAGGTAAGTAAGGAAAAGATTTCTTTTTTCTTATCGCCCAAAACTCGTCTGCGGAATCGTTCTTCCCGCCATTCCGATTTTTCTTGTTCTTCCTTATCGAGAACATCCAAAATATCGGTATCGTCAGCAGAGAAGTCATAGCCGTTTTCCATAAGTAAATTTAAGGAAACATGCCGACGTGTTTCTTTGCGTTCTACTTTCTTTTCATACTTTTCCAACTGCGCGAATGCCGCCGCAACTTCGTCGGAAACTTCGATTTCTTCCGTATGTCCGTCGGCAAATTTATATATAATGAGTGGCATATACTTACCTATTTTTTGAATTTTCTTTTCTGTATAGTTATTATATAGTGCTATAGTTATTATATAGTGCTTATTGTGATTCCGTACTGACGCAAACGCAATTCCCCATTCAATATAGAAACTTAAATTTCACATTTGCAGACTCCAAACGCTTTTTGGTTACGGTCCGGCAAATGTTGCTTTCACGGTTGTTAACGAGAATAAAGCTGCGAGTCCCGCAATCTTCGTCATTGAGCGATTTGACTGCCTGTCCGAGCGTACCGCTTCCAGCAAAAAAATCCATGATAATCGAACTTTTATCGGTCGTTGCCCGAATCAATTCTTTGATAAGCTTTACGGGTTTTGGAGTAGAAAAATATTCACGCTTACCGAAGATATCTGCAATTTCATCTTTGGCGGATGAAGTCGTTCCGAAACAGTCGAAGTCGTCAGGGAACGGAACTTCCGTCTCTTTCCATACGCCATTGTCCAAATACGGCTGTCGTATATTTTTCAGGATGCTTGCCGAGCTCTTTTTGCAAACGATAATATATTCATAATCTGTTTGAACTTTATTCGGATTAAGAACTACGCGGTTTTGATCAAACAGCGGGTTTTTCTTTTTCCACCGATGAAGGAAAACCATTTCTGCTCCGAATATTTTTTTACATAGTAACATTAAATTAGCTACTTCGCCTTCATCAATATTGATGACCATAAAGCCTTTTTCTGAAAGGATCGGATATGCTTTTTGCAGCCGTTCATACATATATCCGAGATAACCGTTTTCAAAAGCGACATCCTGATATCCGATATAATCGATATTGGAATTGTATGGCGGATCGATGAGAATCGCGTCGATCATTCCACGGTAATGCTTTTGCATCGCCGCAAGAGTATAGATATTATCCGATTCGATTAAATAATTCTCTGGAGTTTCCCGAACCTTAATCTTTGGACTCGCATTTGAAAAAGCGTTGTTATCGATGATTGTATCCTTGCCGACCGAAATTTCATTCAGACTACAACAATATGCAAAAGCCCATTCGCCGATGTATGTTATAAGATCCGAGCAATACACTTTTTGAAGTGCCGTACAGTTCGTAAAACAAGATTTATTGATAACGTTGACATTATGGAGATGAATTGCCGTCATTTTGTCACAACCTGAAAAAGCACCGCGCTCCAATGTGATGACCGAATCTGACAAATACACTTCGCCCGTTGCTTTCCATGCGGGGTAGCAAATCAACTTAGAACCATCATGATTGTATAACACGTCGTCTTTCACCATAAAGCAAGGTGAATTGCTCTCAAAACAGATGCTTGAACAGCCTACAAACGGATTATATCCAATATCTTCAAGCGTTTTTGGAAACACGATTTTTTGTATTCCTTTACAGTTCCAAAACGAGTTGCGGTTGATCGTTTTTACTCCTTCCGGGATAACGAGCCGCTCCGTTTTGATTTTATTCAAAACGCCTACAACGGCTGTATTATAACGGTTGTAGATCACATCATCTTTCACGTTGTAAGCGGAAGAAGCGCAGATCAGTTCCAACTTGGAGCAGCCGGAAAAAGGATTGTTCTCCATTTTGAGAAGGGACGCAGGGAGCGTGATCTTTTCAAATCTGTCACAAAGATAAAATGCGTGCTTCCCGATGATTTTAACTCCCTCGGGGATTTTTAATTCCGCTTCGTTGCCTATAATAGAGCAGTAAATGATACTGTCTTTTTCTCGATTATACAAAATGCCGTTTTCATAAACAAAAAACGGGGACTGATTTTTCAATTTAAGGTGTGGGCATCCTGCAAACGGATTATTTCCCATGAAGCGCACATTCTTGGGAATGCTGATCGTTTGAAGATTACGGCAGTTATAAAACGTATCGCCGCCTAAATTTACGACTGTATCGGGTATGACTACTTCCTCAATGAATTGATTGTCCCAAAAAGCCGATGATTCTATTTCTTCCGTTCCGTCAGGGATCACAACAGCCTTCTCTTTGCCGGTATATTTCATCAGTCGATTTTCGCAATAAATAAAATCTTGTGATGAAAATTGATTGCGCTTTCGAACAGAGAAATGGAAGGTATCATACTCTTCAAATGCACCGTAATCAAAGTTTTTGCCGGCGAAGCGTATTTTTGACTGATATTCCAAAACGCCGCTGACCAATCTTGATTTGTACGCGATCTCTCTGTCCGACACGGGATAGTCCATTGCATCGTCCCATACATGACAATAAACAGTAAAATTACGGAATTGTACTTGCGCCCCTGCGACATGAATATCGTCTTGCGTGTATCCGAGAGAAAATAGCCTGTTGAGGAGTTCCAACACGACAAAGCTTTCATGCGTATTCAAAGACAATTCTGTCTTATCGGTAAAAGCCGTTTGTTTTTCCGCATTGATTTCTACACATATACCGTTTTTATACTCTTTTCGGTATAAATCGGGTGCGTATTCATAAAACCGCATCGCCCAATACAGAGCCGTGTATTTCATGTTTTTACTGAGGCGTAAATCACTTAATGACGTCATATCGTTTCCCATATGTTTAATATTTTATCTACAACTTCGTCAGGCGTTAAATCGCTTGTATCTATAACGACATGCGGCAGAGCAAATTTTTCGCAGAAAAAAATCATCCGCTTACTGACTGTTTTAGTTTTAACCGCTTTTTGAATATCGCTGTCATTCGGATCGCGTGATTTCAATCGCTCTATCACCGTTTGCTCGTTCGCAGTCAAAATGACGGTCAAACGAGGCTTCCCAAGTTTTTTAAGCAGAAGTTCATATACATCTTCGTTCGTTTCTGTTCCGCTCCATGCGTAATTGGATGCAAGATGGCGATCGGTGATAATGTTTCGATCCTTGTATATTTCATAGAGATAAAGACTGCCTAGCCCATAAAAAAGTGCAGTAAAATCTCTGTTCGGGGTCCTGTTTACCTGATCGCGTATTCTGATATATTCCTCAAAACTTTCCTCTGTTTTATCAAACAGCAAGTGAAGAGGTTTTTCTACAAAGAAAAAGCCCAGCCGCTTTGCAAGCAACTTGCAGGTCGTCGATTTTCCGATCCCGTCCATTCCTTCGATCGATAAGTGTACCATCTGTTTTCTCCGTTAATTTGCCTTCCTCGTTTTCGCCTCATGCTTTTTGCCGGATGTGAAGTAATCTTGTATCTCAAGGTATCCGCTCACGCGGCGGATACGCGTAATATGTGAGCTGTTGCAGACGGGGCACACATCGAATGTTCCGCTTGTACCACATTCTGCGCAAACGTCTTTGGGATAGTTAAAACCAAGATAATGTACGCCCGCATTGATTGCGATTTCTACAAGTTCGTCAAGCCCCTGCGGATTTCCGATTGGTGCCTCTGCAAGTTCGACATAGCTAATACATCCGCCGTTGCAGTAGGCATGGAATTTCCCTTCTTTTTCGATTTTTTCCCAAGCCGGAATTTTACTGTCCACCTCAACGTGAAAAGAGTTCGTATAAAATCCTTTTTTGAAAATGTCCGACTTGAATTTTGTTTGATCAATTTCGACGAACCTTCCGCTGATAAGTTCGCCGCTTGTCGCTAAAAGTGAAAAATTCAGGTTATATTTTTCTGCTTGCTTGTCGGTATATCCGCGCATAAAAGAAAGCATATTGAGCGCAGCATTATAGATTTTCTCGTTGTCCCAAAATTTTCCACCGAAAATGACGTCGAGCATCTCGCTTAATCCTATGAATCCGATAGACAGCGTGCCGTGCTTAAAAACTTCAGGAAGACCTGTTTTATTGATATTTCCGCACAGAAGGTCGTATTGTTTCAAAGTGGGGAACAAATCTATGTCCTGCGTACACGTCTTATGAAAGCGGTCGAGCAAAATTTCCGTAACTGTATCCGCAACAGAGAGCCATTTTTCTTTACATTTCTCAAATAACTCATCTGACGGTAAGTCAGGATGATCTTTAGCGGTTTCAAAAGCGAGGCGTGGCAAGTTAATTGTGATATTATCGATATTGCTTCTTCCGATAGCACCCGATTTACCGAATCTGTCTGTAACGACGCGAGTTCTGCATCCCATAACGGACAACAATTCCGGAGATGTATCTTTATCCATTTCACAGTCGCAAAGCAAGTATGTCGGGATCATCTTTTTGCCCGTACACTCTAACGCTTTTACGAGCAAATCATAGTTTCTGTCTTGCGGATTGCGATTAATGCCTTTTTCAACCTTAAAGATAATATTTGGTTTATAAATGAGTTCGCCCGCTTTATAAAATTCATCTATTAGAGTGAAAGCTAAAAATCTTGCGAAATCATTTTCGGCAAGCCCGATATTGAACGAAATATAATAGCTTGTCTGTCCCATCCGTGTATGCGTATTGTTACACCAAATGATAAGATCGCGGATCGCGGCGCAAAATATTTCTTTGTTGTTTTTATAATCGACGTTCAAAGTTGTAAAAATACTTGCGAAGTCGTTATCAAAATTGGCAAGAGCCATGCCACCGCTCTGCTCATTGCCGACTCGTTCAAATAATTCTTTTAAGAAGTCAAAGACGCCGAGAATGGTCTGGATATTCGATAGTCCGGCAAAATCCGAATAAGGGAATGCCTTTAGAATGTCAAATGTCAGACAATTATACGTTAATCCATAAGCATCGAGATCATGGATATGAATGTATCCTTCGCGGTGTAGCTTAGCCCATTTTTCGTCAAGAGAATTCAGAACAGACTCTTTCACTGCCTTTTCTCCGATATTATATATGCTGCCGACATAGCTTTTTCTGTTGGCTGCATTGTCATTTTTATTCTGAAGTTGCATGACTGATCTCCGTAAAAACTTGATTGATAGACCCGACAAATGGAGTAGTTGTCGTTTTTAGTTCTTCTATATAAGGCCCATATTTCAAATAATGTATCTTATCGAGAATTTTTTTGGGGACTTCGCTTATGTCGTGCCCGGTATATAGGCAAATATCGAAGTCGTATAAGAGAGTAATAAGTTCATAGACGGCGTCTGCTTGCATTAAAGGCTCTCCGCCGGAAATAGTAAGTTCTTTATTAAAGCAACTTTTCCGCAATGTGTCCGCAAGTTCTGCAACTGTAATCCGAATCCCTTTGGCAATATCCCAAGTTTCTTTATTGTGGCAACCCTTACAATGCAGATTACAGCCCTGCAAGAACAGTACTGTTCTGTACCCAGTACCGTCGCAAAGAGACGGATTCTTCATGATCGAATTGATGCAAATTGTTTGAGATAAATTTTTTTGTTTCATTATATCTATCAAATCCCCCTCAGATTATTTTAATCAAATCGTCGCTTTCGTTGATTTGCAGAAGCTGCATATAGAATTCCACCAAGCGATGCGGAAACGCAACATTTAGTAACCGTATCGGTTGTTCCCGTCCGAGCAAAGATATAACGATATCTCCACGGCGAAGCGTTGTATCATCTGCAACGGAAACGGATTTGATTTTTTCTATCGGAAGATAAATAACGTTGCTGGCTTTTTGATATGTCTGAATGATCAGATGCGTATTATTGATTTCACCGATCTTGATGCCGTAGGGCGCTTTGTATGCTTTTGCAAAGAATATAAGATGGATAATTGCCGTTGGCGTCACAATAAATGAAAGAATGCCAAATATCGCCCCGATTATATATAGCGGAGTAATTGATAGGCTAAATCCGACAGAAAACAGTACAACTGAAATTAGCAAAATTGAAAGGATGGCGATCCAAATCGAAAATTTGATATAATCCTTTTTCCCCAATCGGTACTGATATATATCGTAGCGTATTTTGGTGTTGATCGTTTTCTTTAAGTCCGAAGTAACTTGGTGGAGAACGCTTTGCAGTATCTCTGTATCGTTCAAATCGACCGATTCATTCAAAAGCACATCGAACGACACGTCTAAAACCCTTGCTATATCTCGAATATTGTCAAGCTTCGGCTCAAATTTGCCATTTTCCCAATCGGATACAGTCTGTCTACTCACGCCATCGGTGGTCTCTGAAAGAGAATAACCGAACTCTTCCTGCGATAGTCCGCGTGCTTTTCTTAATATCCTTATTTTTTCAGATAACTTCATTGTTTTGCCTGTCCTTTTTACAAAATCAGCCGCTGACGTAATCGCGCTTCTTATATAAGCGGGAACAATTTATCCTTTGTCGTAATAACTTTACACTATTTTGTCTAAGAAAGCCACCGAGTGCAGCATGGAATTTTGTCAGGTACGACCCGACATCAAGTATATTATAACAAAAAAGCATGTTTTTGACAAGAGTACTTTTATGCTATTTCAAACATGCATCGTGTGTTCTTTTAAATAAATCAATTCTTGAAGAGTTTTGGGCATGAAGCCAATTACATCTGCCCCACAATTGAGATGTCGCGGAAGGGATGGTATGATTTTCGTAGCTATATCTCGCGGATTATTGTGTATATGACCAAATACATGATAGCCGTTGTATATTGAATTCTCATAACTTAAAAGAGGATAATGACAGAGTGTTACACTATGTACGCCGTCCTTAATCGTACAGATTGTTGCCGTGGACTCAAAGTACTGTAGTGCCTGCTCGTTAAGACAGGCATCATGATTGCCCAAAATAAGTATTTTCTGACCATTTAATTGTTTCAGCGTTTTAATGGCTGTTTGACTATCTATGGCGAAATCGCCTACTACATATACTACATCGGTGCCTCCGACTTGCTTATTCCACAGCGAGATCATCGTATCATCCATATCATTAACAGAATGGAATGGACGCTTGGCTAAACGCATAACTCTTTCATCCCCGAAATGACTATCTGAAATATAGTATATCATTTCAATTCTCCTAAGCAAAGATATTGTTATCATCCCCCGTAGAATCAATAGGTTTATCATTCCAAGAGTTATCGGCTAAAGCCGATGAATAATACTCTTGTATTTTTCTTTCTTGATCGATATTGTGAAGGCGCGTAATTTGTTGTCTATACATCATGTATTCTTTTGTTCTTTTGTATTTCTTTTCGTTAAAAACGGGCATATAGTGAACACGAGATTCAAAATTTTCGATTTGCCGTTGTTGTTGTATGTTGTGCAATGGAGATATGCATCGAGATTATTAGCATCTTTTAATTTCAAGTAACTATCAAAAGAAATTTCCCAAACATTTAAAATTGCTTTTTTATAGTGATGCTTTACACGTGGATAAGAGCGTACCTTTTCTGCTGCTTCTTTTCCGTTTATGGCTATAACCGGAAAGCTGATCGGGATATATTTTCCTTTGCCGACATGACCGCACATAGCTTGAACTTCAAAATATTTTTTCATAGCCGTTCCTCCTGAGCTTGTACCCATATTATAGCAAAGTTAAGAGATAAAATTAATTCCATTTAAAAACTTTTTTTGTTTCCATTATTTCGTTTTTTATTGATTATTATCCTAATTTATGTTACCATATAGGAAACAACATACAAAGGAACTCAACTATGGCTACTTATGACCCAACCAATTTAAACGAACATATCAACTTGAATATCACTCATCTCGCACAAAAAGTATTGGATAGCGATCGATTAATTTTTGGCACAATCCAAGGGAAAGGTTTGTCATTTGGCACACTTGTGAACACAATTATATCTTCTTACGATAATGATTTTCCATTGAAGGAATCTTTAATAAAGAAAAAAGATTATCAGTCGTATATAAAAATGCGCCTAAGCAGAGCTGCTATAGACGCATTGATCGATTGCTCAGAAACCGAGTATCCGTTTGGAGGGAAATATACTGTTACTCAATATATTAAATGCATGATAGAAAGTTATGCACGAACCAGCTTTCTTGAAAGAGAAAAACTTGTTTTAAAAAAGACAGTCATTGAACCTATTGAAAATGCTATTTATAGGGGTAAAGTAATAAAAATCAATTTCGCTGGCAATGACATCGAAATTTCTCCGTATAAAATAGTACCATCAAAAGAAGGGACTTTTCAATATCTAATTGGGACTGTGAATGGCGAATGGAAGTCTTATAGGCTTTCGAGAATTAAATTGTTAAAAACAAAAGGTAAGGCTATCCTGCCGGCTACTGATATGGTAGATGAAATTCTTTCTGAATTTGGCGCAACCTTTTTTGGAGAACCGATAATAGACATAAAAATACGATTCACCGCAAAAGGACTCTTGCGCTATGAGTATTCGGTAATACATCGTCCTGTCCACACAAGAATTGAAAGTGATGCAAAGGGCGATGGTGATATTTATGTATTTCATTGCTCTGAAAAGCAAGCATTATATTTCTTTTTTAGTTATGCAAACGATGTGGAAATTTTGGAGCCTTTATCGTTAAGACAACGATTCATTGATATGTATCGGCGCGGCTATGAACAGTATTAAGCATATAGCATACCCAAAAATCCTTCGTCTTTCCGCTTTAATTTTTCCATTCGATCCAGTTATTTTTTGAACCTCAAAGAACAATTCGCTTATACCGCTCGGCATTATTCATCTACAAAATCTCTACAAAAAGCAGTTAAAAATGCACTGAAAATTAAAAGCGCTAACGAATGCGAAACAATACCAAAACATAGCAAAAAGCCCGAATTATCGAATAGAAGAGCGGTCAAAACGCTGATTTTCCGACAATTCGGGCTGCTAAACAGCAATAACAAACGAAAGACAACAAACGCGGAATAAAACTTGAAAACCGTTGATGTGCAAGCATCCGGGGGTTCGAATCCCTCACTTTCCGCCAAACATTGAGCATACGAACCCCGATCTTTCTTCGGGGTTCGTATGCTTTTTCTCGCACGATTGCTTCGGAATGCGCATCTCCGGAATTGCCCTCGCAATTTTTCTTTTTCGGGTCGGCTGTGGCATTATTCTCGAAAGACGTCCCTAAAAAATTCTCACCTCATCCGCAAAATACCTCTTACACCCAACCTCAGGGCTTCAATTTGCGAATTTCATATTTCTCCATTTCTCAGAAATGACCATTATGTTTTTCCATTTCCGATGCTTTGTGGCCCACTGAAAGGCAGGTCAACTTTTCACTTCCACAATCGTAATTATTTTTTCATAACCCATCGGAGAGCAACTTTCCCGTCCCACGGACGCCGCATAATTTTTATGATAGAAAAGGAAACAGGACCAACTTTCCCGTTTCCCTTTTCGTCTGAATTTTGACTGCTGAGGCGCGCAAGAACGCCCCGAAGCAGATCAAATCGCAAACAGAGTGTAAATTGAGAGAGCTCAAGAGTATGGTTCACCATTTTGACTTTTCGTCATTGCTTGACTTAGAAGATCTCCCTCAAATTGAAAGAAGCTTTTGTAATATTTGTTTTTCCTGCCTATTTGATAAACGGATAGATTTTCGAGAAAAATGCACCTTTGACAATCCCCTTCTTAAAGAGCAGGGCAAAAACAACATATAAGATGAGAAGGACGCCGAACACACAGCCTATGACAATGTAAACAATTAAGTTATCGGGAAGTCCTCCGTGCGAGCCGGATACGGCATCTTCACCGGAATCACCCGGAGTTCCTTCGTCCGGGTCACCCGGAGTTTCACCGTCCGGGTCACTCGGAGTTTCTTCGTCCGGGTCACCCGGAGTTTCACCGTCCGGGTTACTCGGAGTTTCACCGTCCGGGTCACTCGGTTCTTCTTCCTCAGGCATCAGCGTGAGCGTGACATCCATCACCTCGTCTTCGTAGCCTGTAACATATTCATACATCACGATTGCTTTTTCCGCAAACGTAACCGTCCTGCCGTCAGCGCCGAGCGTACCGCCGGCAACGGATAAGCCACTCACCCTTTCCCAATCTCCGACCAACGAAGAAATGTCGAAAGAATATTCATCTCCTGCCGCCTTTCCTTCATAAGACCCGTGCTGCTCTTCACATTGTAGATACTCGAGTGCAGTGTTTGCTGAAACGTCAAGCATGGTCAGAGCGTTCTCATTACAGTACAAATTTACAAGTGCTGTATTTTCGGAAAGGTCAAGCGAAGCGACGGCATTTTCAGAGCAATCAAGTCCTGTGAGCGCTTTGTTTGCCGAAACGTCGAGCGCAGTCAAATCATTTTCATAGCAATCCAATTCTCTAAGAGCCGTATTCTCAGAAAGGTCAAGCGAAATTATGGCATTTTGAGAGCAATCGAGTCTTATGAGTGCTTTGTTTGCCGAAACGTCGAGCGCAGTCAAATCATTTTCATAGCAATCCAATTCTCTAAGAGCCGTATTCTCAGAAAAAACAATCGAAACAAGGTTATTGCTTGCGCAGTCAAGCGTCATAAGCGCAGTGTTTTCCGACAGATCCAGCGACGCGATGGCATTTTCAGAACACTCACATTCGGTAAGTGCGCTATTCGCTGAAAGATCGAGTACGGTAAGCTGATTTCTCCAACAATCTAACTCCGTAAGAGCCGTGTTTTCCGACAGATCGAGTGAAGTAAGCGCATTGCTTGAGCAATCCAACTCCGTGAGAGCCGTGTTCTCCGACAGATCGAGTGAGGTAAGCGCATTATTTGAGCAATCCAGCACCGTAAGCGCAGTATTTTCCGAAACGCTGAGAGAAGTGAGTTGATTGTACGAGCAATTTAATTCCATAAGCGCCGTATTGGCTGAAAGATCCAACGAGGCAATGTTGTTGCTGAAACATTCAAGCACCATCATCGCGGCAAAATATTCAATTCCCGTAAGATCCCGGATTTCACAGCCGATGACATCTATCGAAGTTTGCATCGCAAGTTCAGTTTCAGACAAGATGCCGTCATCGTTGCGGTCATAATTTTGTGCCACACAGGAACGAAAACCTTCGTCCGGGAATGTTGACGCATCGAGAGCAACCTCACGAATAATCCCCTCCCTATACAAGATGAGAGTAACATCCATCGTCTGCCCGTCGCAGTGTGTTGCATATTGATAATTGATTTTGGCGGCGCCTCTCGTAAATGTAACAGTCTTCTCATCCTCGCCAAGCTCGCCGCACATGACGCTGATGCCGCTTGCCCTGCTGAAATCGCCGATGAGTACGGAGAAGTCATAAGTGCAGGCGGTCCCGTTTTGCCGCACTTCCACGGTGCGATGCTGTTTGTCGCAAATTAACTCCGTCAGCATGGTATTTTCCGAAAGGTCCAAAGATGTGAGTGCGTTATCAGAGCAATATAATCTCGTAAGTTCGGTATTTGCCGAAAGGTCCAGCGTAGCGAGATAGTTCCACGAGCAGATAAGTTCTGTCAGCGCCGTGTTTTCCGACAGGTCAAGCTCAGCGAGACAGTTATCGGAGCAGTTTAAATAAGTGAGCAGCGTATTAGCCGACAGGTCAAGTTCTGTAAGAGAGTTATCGGAGCAGTCCAAATAAGTGAGCGCCGTATTTGCCGAGAGGTCAAGCTCTTTGAGCCCATTCCCCCAGCACTCCAAATGAGTGAGCGCCGTGTTAGCCGACAGGTCAAGTTCTGTAAGAGAGTTACCGGCACAATATAATGTAGTAAGCGCCGTAAAATGTTCGATGCCTTTCAGGCTCGAAATTCCCTTTAAAGTCATGCCAAATTCCTTACACTCCGCAATCTCCTCAACGGAAAGCACGCCATCCTCGTCATCATCGCAAAAGATGTTGACATATTCGCGGAAATTAGCGTCCGGAAAGGTCGTTTCGTTTACCGGTATTCCCTCGCCCAATGCATAAAGCCGCTCCCCTGCCACAGCGTTTACTGCCTTTTCGGGCGCCAACATGATAACCGCAACCGCTGCACAAAGCACAGACAGCGCCGTTGTCAGCCACAGGATAATTTTACGTGTTGTGATTCGGGTTGCCATAGAAATCCTCCCTTCTATCAATCGCCACAGTGCGACGACCTCATCCAATCATTTAACACGGTCACTCGCGACAATGTTTTGTTATAATTTGTTCTGCGATCATCGGCATCACGTCTTCGATGCGCGCAAGTGCGCTATGCTCCGCGCTATTGTATGATAATTTGCCTTTTGAGGCAAAGCACGGCTCCGATTTTTTCGCACTCGATTAAACTCTTTCGCTCACATATCTTTATGTAAAGTAAGCAATCAGTTTACATATTTATTATATCAGCACTTCGCCTTCCCGTCAATAGGCTACATAAAAATTTATTCGGTGCAATGCAATATACCCGAAACGCAAAAAAAACTGAAAATTGTGAGGACCGTGACGAATCAACACAATTTTCAGGACACTACAGATGACAACATGGCACATCCTGAGGCTATTTGAATGCCATGTGATGCAGATGTGATTCAGGGGAATGCAAACAAAGTATTGAGAGACAACGTTGTTGTGAGCGCGTCGCTCTTGCCGAAACACATAACGATTCAACGGCAGAGGCTCTTCATATTCAATCCTCAAGGTCAACTCTTATTGCGGTACACTTTCCGCTGTTGCAATCGCTTTCCGAAACACTGCAAGCCGCGATTCCCAGCAGCAAATCACGTTCCGCTCTTAAAATAATCTTATCTCCCGGCTTAGACAGCGGAGGAAGTACTTTAATTTTTCCGTCATTCCCTATCTCGGTATGCATGAATAAATTGACGGGATGGATAATTTTCCTGTTGCTTCCCATGCAGGCGTTGATATTATCCAGACAATTGGCATGACCGCCGCCATTATGATAGAAAAAATCATACATCTCACGACGACAGCACGGGTGAAGCAGATCATGCTCTCCGACGTCGTCATAAAATTACGCGCAACATCGGCCTATACAGATTTGAATAAATGCAATCGCCTATGTTCAGCCTCAGACTTTCATTACAGTCAATCGTAACGCCCGTAGACAAAAATTCATCGGCGTCTTCTTTTGCCTGAGCAAAAAAATCTGCAACCTGTCCCCCCTCTATGTCTGTCACGATAATCTTTTGTCCTTTTCTGACTTCTATGCTCTGCCCGCTCTGCGGCGCAATAATGATTCCGTTACACATCGAATTCCTTCTCCTCCTATTTGTCAGCTACCCCGATTATCTTTTTCTATTTTTATCCTTTGTGCAGAAGACACTTCATTTTGTTTGTTCCGTCTTTTTGCTTTCATACCTGGAATTGACGCGCATGGCGTTGAGAATGGCGATCACTGCAACGCCCACGTCTCCGAACACCGCCAGCCACATATTGGCAATGCCGACTGCCGAAAGTATCAAAATCGCAACCTTGACGGCAATGGAAAAAACAATGTTCTGCATAACAATCGCCATAGTCTTTTTGGCGATACGCTTTGCAAGCGATATGCCGCGCAAATCATCCTTCATCAGCACGATGTCGCTCGCTTCGATCGCCGCATCGCTGCCGACGCCGCCCATTGCGATGCCGATATCCGAACGCATCAGAACAGGCGCGTCGTTGATGCCGTCGCCTACAAAGCACAGAACGTCCTTTTGCTTTTTATGCGCGAGCATTTTTTCCACTTCTTCGACTTTGTTCTGGGGCAAAAGCGATGCCTTGTAACCGGTAAGCCCGATTTCGTGCGCCACGTTCTTGGCTATGGCTTCATTGTCGCCTGTCAGCATTATGGTTTTGCAGTCCATTGCGTTCAACTCGCCGATAACCTGTCCGGTCTCAGGCTTTATCTCGTCGGAAATGAGCAGCGAACCGACGAACGCACCGTTTCTCGCCACATACACCACTGTGCCGACGTCCGTCTCTTTGGTGTAAGATACACCGTACTGAGTCATCAGCATTTCATTGCCGCAGAGGATGACGTCACCCTCCTTTTCTGCCACGATACCGCTGCCTGCAACGTTCGTCAGCGTATACCCGGTCTCGGTCTGCTTGCCGTACCGCGCAACGATAGATTTTGCTATGGGGTGATTGGAGTCGTGCTCCGCAATGGCAGCAAGGTGCAGAACTTCATCTGCATTGCTTTCGGGGGCAATCTTTGTTACCGCAAAATTGCCTTTCGTCAGCGTTCCCGTCTTGTCAAAGACAAAGGTGTTGGCGGAGTTGAACTTTTCCAGATAATTGGAACCCTTGATAAGGATGCCGTACCTAGAAGCCGCGCCTATGCCTGCAAAGAAGGAGAGCGGGATAGAGATGACCAGCGCGCAGGGGCAGGATACGACAAGGAAGGAAAGCGCGCGGTAGATCCACGTTGACCAGTCCATCGTAATGAGCCCCGGAATTACAGCAAGCAGTAACGCCACGCCGCAGACGATGGGCGTATAATACTTTGCAAATTTGGTGATGAAATTCTCAGCCTTGGATTTTTGGTCGGCGGCATTTTCCACAAGCTCCAGAATTTTGGAGACGGTGCTGTCGTAGAACTCTTTTTCAACGCGCACGGTCAGTTGCGAAGTCAGATTGACGCAGCCGCTGATAACTTCGCTGCCCGTTTCCGCATCGCGCGGAAGCGACTCGCCCGTCAATGCTTTGGTATCGAGGGTCGAAGCGCCTTTTACGACGACGCCGTCGAGCGGCACTTTTTCGCCAGGATTGATGAGAATGGTATCTCCGACCTTGACCTCGGACGGATCGGCCTTTTCGACAGATCCTTCCTCCTTTACAAGGTTAGCATAGTCGGGACGGATATCCATAAGCCCCGCAATCGACTTTCTCGACTTACCCGTCGCATAAGACTGAAACCACTCGCCTACCTGATAGAACAGAAGCACGGCACATGCCTCGTCGAAGCCTTCGATTTCCTGCCCCGTAGCACCGCGGTAGATGGCGAGGGAAAAGGCGCCTAACGTTGCCACGCACATCAAAAAGTTTTCGTCAAATATCTGCCCGTGGGCGATATTGCGCACGGCGCGCCATAAAACGTCATAGCCGATGATAAGATAAACTACAAGATACAGACAAAATGGAAACACCCATGCCGCAGGACCTTGATACACATCGCCGAGGATGATCACCTTATCGGTAATAAAGATAGCAAGAAAGAGCACAAGGGCAACAAGTATGCGTATCAAATTTTTCTTATCCTTTCTGCTCATAGAGTAATGTTTCATAAAATCCTCTCACAATACCTGCATCTTTATCGGATGATCCTGCAATCCGGCTCCACTTTTTTGCAGGTCTTTACGACCTGATCCATAATTTCCTCAAAGCGGCTCTCATCTGCATCGATGGACATTCTCTGTCCCATAAAGCTGATGTTCACTTCGTTCACGCCGTCGATCTTTGCAACGGCACGTTCCATCTTCGCCGCACAGTTTGCGCAATCCAGATCTTCGAGCTTGTAGGTTTTTTTCATAGTTTTATTCCTCCGATTTTTATATGCTTTCCCCAAAATGGAGCAAGTATTGTTTATTATGATTGAGCCATTGATTTTTTGAACAACTATTCAATAATATGCCCTGAAAAAACAGGGAATAAACCCTGCATTCATTTTCATTCGTTGACGTGTGTCAGCCCGTATTCCAGGATCTTAGTAACGTGGTCGTCGTCCAAAGAGTACTTGACCTCTTTCCCCTCTTTCAAGCCCTTTACGAGCTTCGCTCCGCGAAGAACCCGCAGCTGATGCGAAACAGCCGAAACTGTCATATTCAGGGTTTCCGCAATCTCACAGACATACATATCACGAATACCAAGACAACTCAATATCTTTGTCCTCGTCGGGTCTCCGAACATTTTAAAGAGATTCGCAAGTTCATAAATGGTATCGTCGTCCGGCAGCATTTTCCGGATTTTATCGGTAGATTGAATATCTTGTTTCAGATCCTCCATTTATGCCCCCATATTGAATACTTCCTCAAATGTTCAATCGTATTATAGCACTTCTATTCCTTCCTGTCAACTGTTTTACGCAAAAAAATTTATTTCATTCATTCGCCTGTATGACTGCAAGACATAGAGCAGCATCGAAAAAAGATATTTTACTTGCAAAAATCAAACAGAAGTACTATAATATCCTCATAAAGGAGAAAACAATATGAAAATCGCGGTAACATATGAAAACGGTGAAGTGTTTCAGCACTTCGGACATACGGAAACCTTCAAAATCTATGAGGTTGAAAACGGCTCGATCGTCAACGCGCAGGTCATTCCCACGGAAGGCAGCGGCCACGGTGCACTCGCCGATTTTCTTGCCGAAAAGCAGGTAGAAATTCTGATCTGCGGCGGAATTGGCGCAGGAGCAAAAAGCGCTTTGGCAGAAGCGGGGATCACGTTGTACGGCGGCGTAACGGGAACCGCAGACGAAGCCGTACGCTCGCTTCTGAACGGGACACTGCACTATAACGCCGATATTGTCTGCTCACACCACAACCACGAACATGGCGGGCACGACTGTGGCAGCCATAGCTGCGGAAATAAGTGCAGCAATTAATCCACGCAAATATAAGCGGAGCGGGACAGAAACGTCCTGCTCCGCTTTTCAGATTGCGCAAGTGCCGTTGTTCTCCACATACAGCATGTTGCGAATTTCGTATGCCGCCTTGGAAAAAGCGATCAGGATGCAGAGATGAACAGATCGATTTTTTTTCCTGCGGACACGCTTTAAGCAAGCATTTCAGACGGCATAAAAAACTCCGCAGGAACGATCTGCGGAGTTTTTTGGCTGACAAAATATTATTTTGTCCTGACGCGGAACGCCGTCACGCTTAAGGGATCGACCTCATACCCGAACACGCCATCCGAGAAGCCGATTTTATAACTATTGATCGGCGCAACGGTATTAAAGCCGATATCGTTGGTATCCTCATACGAAGACCCGACGACACTGAAAACTTCCGCAATACCCGTCAGTTCCACTCCCTCCAGATCTGCCAACGAAACATTGAATTTCACAGCCTCTTCGCCCGCATTGACGATTTTAACAATAATATCTCCCGTCTCCGCATCCTGGCTGGTCACAAAATAAATGCTGTTGACCTCACGCGTAGCGTTTCCGGACGTAAAGGTAAGCTTCGGCATTTCGCCGGAGGCAAAGGTCAGATCAGAAGACACCTTATGATCGCCGCTGTTCTGCATAAAGATCTGCTGTACATAATAGCTTGGTGTACGGACAAGATCGGTATTGGTATAGTACATCATGTCCACCGCCCATTGACGGGAACCCGCATTATATGTTCCGAACATGGGCGCATACGCAGCAAGTACGACGATATCTCCGTTCCGCTCGTAGCCGGTCATCATCGCAGCCTCGGAAAGCGCGTTGACCCAGGAGCTCGTCGTTGCCTCCGTCCAGCCGAAGCGTGTCGTATTCATTGCAACGCCTGTCCCGCCCGGGGAACGCACAATATCAGTATTTGCCGCATATTCGCCGACGAAGACATGATAATACTCCCTGTTTTCCTGAGCATTCGGATTCTCTTCGTTCGGACGCGTATAGCTGTCATAGAGATCGTGATTGTAGAACAGATCAGTATAATTGACGTAATAGTGCTGATCTACAACGCCATATTCAGCCACGCTTACCATATCCGGAGGGCAGCTGGAACTGGACAAAAGGAACTGCTGTGCAGCACCCTGCGCCGCACCGATACGATTGCGATCGGGATCTTCACAATGCTCAAACATGGTGCAGTTTCCGACGATCAGCTGGACGCTGCCATACAGAGGATTTTCAGCCGCCTTCTCGCGGAAGGCAACCACGAATTTTTCATAATATCTCTGATAATATGTCCCCCACTGCTCGTTTCCGATTCCGATATAATCCATATCAAACGGTTCGGGATGCCCCATATTCTCACGGACCTGCGCCCAATAAGCTTCATCCGGATCTGAGGAATCGGGGTCACCCTTTGCGAAAGCAACGAGATCAAAAGCATCCTGCATAAAATCGTCTATCCCGTTTCCGTGACGGCCTTTAAGCGCACGTCCCCCATTATCCTGAGCCATACAGCTCAGACCACAGTTGACGATCGGTATCGCCTTTGCACCGAGCTCCTCACAAAGCAGGAAATACTCATAGAATCCAAGCCCATACTCCATCTGATAATAGGTATTGCCTGCCCAGATATCGGTATTATAAGAACGCGTCGCCTGCTCTCCGTACGTTGTCACTTCGCTCGTCTGCCCATCCACATTCAGTGTGTATGTGAATGCCGGGACCGTATCGCCGCCTTCTGCCGCAACCGCGCCAATGGAATTCTTCCAGTCAAAATACTCATCCGTTTCTCCCCCGCGGCCTTCAATTATACAACCGCCCGGAAAACGGAAAAATGCGGGCGAAAGATCTGCAATCGCCTGATACATATAGCTCTTGATACCGGTAGCCTCGTTCGCGTCTTTTGTTTCAAATTTGACATCATCGATACAAGCCGATCCGGCATTTTCAAACGTCAAGCGCAAAGTCGTACCGGACGTTCTCTCCGTCATATCTGCGGAAGCGGTCAGCGTTGTCTGATATTTGACCCAATCTGCACCGCTCACATTGATTTCTCCGGAAGCATAGACGTCTGCACCTCTGACGACCTCGATGGTGATCTTTCCTTCATATCCTTTGATAAAGGCGGAGAAGAGATATTCCTGTCCTTCAAAGACCGTAATCGGAGACGCAGTCGTATGCCCCGAATTATCCAGGATCGTACCCGCTTCTGCCGTCAACTCGAGATGCTCTTCATTGACATAAGTACCATCCTGTTGAAGGAAGTTTTCATCCCCTGAATTTACGCCGTCATCCGTCGCAAGCTGCATGCTCCCTCCACGACCGACCGTCCATCCATGCAACTTTCCACCCGACAGATTGCTCTGTTTGTTCTCAAAGGAACCATTGATCAGCATGTTATCATCCAACGCGAACGAAGCATAGTTGATATCTTCCAAAAAGAGCCCGAACAAATCAGGAGAAATCTGATTGTTCAAAGATGTCGTATCGATCGCACCGTTTAAAGACAACGTAGCCGCCGCATCGGAAAACGCAGGAGCCTGCTCATCCGGCGTTTCTGTTTCCCCCTCATTTCCCGGCGCACAGGCAGCGATTCCCAGCACCACAGACGCGCTCATCAGACCGGATACAAGGATCGCTGCAAGCTTTTTGTTCATAATTTTACCCCCTCTTTTATTTTTATGACAAGTATATCACACTTTTCAAATTTCGGCAATAGTCTCAGGAAAATATTTTTCACAAAATTTTAAAATATTTCATGGATTTCTAAAACGGAATTTCAGATATTTTTTCCCTTAGAAACAAATAAAAATGCCGGACGCCATGTAAAAAAATATAAAATTATAAGTAAAATAAGTTGCTTTTTCCGTAAAATTGTTGTAGAATAGCATACGTCCTTGCAGAGATGTCTGAGTGGTTTAAGGAGCACGATTGGAAATCGTGTGACGGGGGTGACTCGTCCGGAGGTTCGAATCCTCTTCTCTGCGCCAAACGTTGAGCATACGAACCCCGATGAAACATCGGGGTTCGTATGCTTTTTCTCGCACGATTATTTCGGAATATGCCTGCAAAGATGACCTCCCGAATTTGGCTTTTTCGGTCGGCTATGGTAGCATAGTTCCTCGCGAATGTCAACGGCCGGAAAATTGTCACAGAAAACATCAAACAAAAAAAGAATGAGTCGAAATCGGATATTTCCGGTTTCGGCTCTTTTTGTTTTACGTAAGTCTTGTACGCAACAATTTTCCTTTGTCCCGTTGACTTCCGCAGACCGATTGAGAAAATACTGTCCTTTTACCGTCCTATGCACCTCCGCCTGTTGCCCGAAAAAGGCAAATACAAATTCAGAGGTGTAAAGATGGAAATGTTGGTAACAAAGTTCTCAAACGGAAAGTATCGCAACGAAGGCGAATTGTTCGCCGAGCCTATCTCTGCCGAGAACGTCAAACTCATGGGTGAGATGATCGCTTTGCAAGCGCTTCGTACCGTAAAGAAATTCGATATGAAAGTGGCGGACAAACTGTACATCGGTCTCATCAAAGATCTGCACCACATGGGCGAGATAGATTATATCGTATCGGACGGCTATGACGTAGCGCAAACTGCAATCTGCTTCCTGTATCAATTCGTCGGTCATACAGCAAATGAGGTTTACGGCAAAGACCGCAAAGGAAAAGACATCACCATCAAACTTGCCTGCTATCGCGAAGTAGATCATTTCATCAGGCATTTACGCAACAGACCGGACAGACGGGGAACTATCGTCGAATCCATAGATTTCACAAACTACAAAGCTCTCCCCGCCGATCCCATAAACTGCTTTGAACAGGAACAGACAGATTACAGTAAATACGACGAACTTGTAGAAATGTTACAGCTCTCCGCATTGGAGCTTGCAATCCTGAACTGTTATATGAGCGGAATGGGACAATCTCAAGTCTGCGCCGAACTCGGCATCGGCAGAGGAACGATAAACCACCGCAAGGCAAGCATACGTCAAAGATATTACAACCTTTACGGCTCGCTCTGATATGAAGCTAAACATCATACTCTCTTAAAGGCAGTTGCTTTATACGAAGCGGCTGCCTTTTTCTATGTTTTTTCATGCTGATCGCCATTTTTATTTTGCAACATTTTGGCACACAGTAGCGAAGGATTTCAAAACTCGTGTTACAATGAAAAAAATATATTCAAGAGGCAAAAGCATGAAAAAGCACATGATCCCTAAAAACTCCTACTTGTCGGATGATACAGTATGCTATTATAACCGTGATTATATCGGTTATCAAAAGCATGGAAATCCTGATTTTATCAACAGGCTTAAAAATATGACAGGACGTTATGACGAATTGGATCTTGTGCGGGATTTCCTAAAAGTTTTTGATCTCGCCTACAAAGACATCCCTCAAATCATTGACGAGAAACACCTTGAAAATTGCGCAGTTGCAATCATCCCCAGGTCAAAAGCAGAAAAAACATATGACCCCTCTCAACTTATTTTCAAAAAAGCAATTTCATGCGTTGCAGATAAACTCAATCTTTACAACGCAACAGACGCGATCAGGCGCGTCACCGACACAAAAACAACTCACTCCTGGAGGCTGGAAAACAACTCCGGACAAATGCCCCATCGAGGCATCACAAAAGAGTCCTGCAATATCGATTCCGCTCTCTTTCGCAACAAAGATGTCATCCTGGTCGACGATATCTATACCGAAGGCGTTTATGTAGCTGAAGATTGTATGCAAACCCTCTTGGATTTCGGCGCAAAACGTGTTATACTGTATGTAATTGCAAAGACGAGGAACAGATCATGATCACCGAAGTTGCCCTGCGCTTGTACGCCGCAAAGAAAGAGGGTATTATCCGATCAAACGCGCAATTCTGGCGCGAATATTCGCATGGCAACAAAATCGCCCACCTTTCGGTCAAACCTGAAAAATATGTTTCCGAAATCGAAAAAGCCGGGATTAGCCTGATCTGCGCATTGGATGACGGGTTCCCCCCTCTTCCTGACAGTAAGCCGAGCGAAAAGCCATATTTATTTGCATACAAAGGCGATATTTCTCTCCTTTACGACAAGACAAACAATACTGCAGTCGTGGGGACGCTTACCCCGTCCCCGAAAGTTCTCCGCCGTGAACGCGCCGCCGTTGAGGCACTTACAAAGCGGGGGCTTCATATTGTGAGCGGCCTTGCAGAAGGCTGCGACACCGCCGCCCACGAAGCGTGCCTGAGATGCGGCGGAAAGACAATCGCTTTTCTGCCTTCCACGATTTCCAATATCTATCCAAAAGCAAACGCACCACTTGCAGAGAGCATCGTTCAAAACGGCGGACTGATCCTCACGGAGTACATTGCAGAACCTGAAACGCGCTATGAATGCGTGCGCAGATTGATCGAACGCGACAGATTGCAGGCAATGTTTGCAGGAAATATTCTCCTCGTCGCCAGCAATCTTCCCGGGCAGGGCGACAGCGGATCACGCCACGCCATGGAAAAGGCAAAAACTTATGGCGTCGGACGGTTTGTTTTGTATGATCGGACAACCGACGCCGATGACCCGCTGCTTGCTCTAAATCGTCAGCTCCTTGGCGACGGCGCTTCAATCTTTACACGCAATGCCTTAAACAGCTTATCTTACCCATGAAATACCTGTTCGATTTAGACGAGACTCTGATCCATTCAGATTCTTTGAATTGCGATGCCTACAATTATGCACTGGCAAAATGCGGATATCCGCGGATCGAAGACTGTCTCCGATTAACACGAGATTCTCTGCAATTTATCCCTACTACCGACCTGAAAAAAATCATTAAAATCAAACAGAACTACTTCACAAAATCGTGGCTGCCATACAGGATTGTCCTCAACACCGCCCTTCTTCAAAGAATCAGGGAATACGGAAAGACAAATTGTTATTTATGGACTAGCGCAAGCAAACAAAGAGCGCTATCTGTTTTAAGACGCTGCAAACTAAAACATTTTTTCAATAGGATACTTTTCGATAAAAAGACAAATATCGCTGCGTCAATACAGAAACTGAAAGGACGGCTTCATTCAGACAATTTTATTATTTTTGACAATGATCCTGCCCTGTTTGAGAACCATCATATCCAAATCATGGAACGCATTGTTTCGGAAAAATTTCACGTCTATGTTTATTCGGTCGATATGCGGTAAATATACGGGTGTGAGAGCGAGACGTGTGCTTGTCTTGAA
>ERZ1090879.514-NODE-514-length-24047-cov-5.195940_pt1 | contig 24047 bp, 15 predicted proteins | sample MGYA00478472_ERZ1090879 | MGnify/ENA primary metagenome ERZ1090879 (study PRJEB33644, sample SAMEA5815723) | chicken gut metagenome | biome: Chicken; feature: Gastrointestinal Tract; material: Caecum | place: Ireland | collected 2019-01-01 | study: A study of the... | reverse complement strand
TCTACACTTCTAGCTTCGTCGGCAGCGTCAGATGTGTATAAGAGACAGGCTGCAGCGGAATGATCGCCAGTGAATTGGTGAAATAGTGGTTGGTCTCCGGCAGATAGATCACGTAATCCGCGACCTTTTCCACTTCTGTATTTCCAGCATTGGTAACTGCCATCACAAACGCGCCTCTGGTCTTTACTTCCTGCACATTGCTCAAAGTCTTCTTGTACAGCGACGGCTGGGTCAGGACCGCCACAACCAGCCGTCCTTCCTCGATCAGGGAAATGGTTCCATGCTTCAGCTCGCCCGCCGCATACGCCTCGGAATGGATATAGGAAATTTCCTTCAGTTTCAGAGAACCTTCCATGGAAATCGCATAGTCAATGCCCCGTCCGATAAAGAAGACGTGCTCTGCCGCCAGATAACGGTTGGCAAACCGCTGTACATTTTCCTTGTGGCTCAAGAGCAGGGAAATCTGTTCCGGAATCTGCTTCAAATCTTCCAGCATGCCCTGGAACTCCGCATCGGACAGTGTGCCGCGCACTTTTCCGAATTTCATCGCCAGCAGGTAATGGGCGATCAGCTGGGTGCTGTACGCCTTTGTTGTGGCAACCGCGATCTCCGGGCCTGCCCAGGTGTACATCACATTGTCCGCTTCCCGAGCAATGGAGCTTCCAACGACGTTGACGATTCCAAGGGTACGGACACCTTTTGCCTTCGCCTCACGAAGCGCCGCGAGAGTATCCGCCGTCTCTCCCGACTGGCTGACAATGATCACCAGTGTGTTGTCCTCAAAGATCGGATTCCGGTAACGGAATTCGCTGGCAAGATCCACTTCCACCGGAATCCTTGCCATTCCCTCGTAAACGTACTTGGCAGTCACTCCCGTGTGGTAAGCGGAACCGCAGGCAACAATATAAATCTTGCGGATGGAACGGATTTCCTCGTCCGTCATTCCCAGTTCCTCAATGACAATATCGTTTTCTTTCAGCCGTGGATTCAGAGTATCGCTGACGGCTCCCGGCTGTTCATGCATCTCTTTCAGCATGAAGTGTTCGTATCCGCCTTTTTCCGCCGCGTTAATGTCCCAGTCGATGTGGGTCGGCCGCTTTTCCAGTTCTTCTTCGTCGATGTTATAGAAGGTCAGGGAATCTCTGGTCAGCTTTACAATTTCTTCATTCTCCATAAAATATACATCACGGGTATATTTCAAAACCGCCGGAACGTCAGACGCGATAAAATTGCCTTCCTTTCCTGCTCCGACGATCAGCGGGCTGTCTTTCCGCACCGCATAAACCTCATCCGGATGATCTCTGAACAGAATTCCAAGGGCGTAAGACCCCTCCACCCGGTGCATGATCTTCACGATGGTGTCCAGCGGGTTTCCGTTGTAATAGTAATCCAGCATATGGGCAATAACTTCCGTATCCGTTTCCGATACAAACTGATAGCCGCGGCTTTCCATTTTCTTTTTCAGTTTTACGTAATTTTCGATGATTCCGTTGTGGACCACAACGATGGACTGGTCTTTATTGAAATGAGGATGGGCGTTGGCATCGGAAGGGCTGCCGTGAGTCGCCCAGCGGGTATGACCGATCCCGGAAGTTCCCGGCAGGACCGCTCCGTCCTGAGTCAGTTCTTCCAACACCTTCAGACGGCCTGTAGCCTTCACCATCTGGATCTTTTCCCCATCATACACAGCCACTCCTGCCGAATCATATCCTCTGTACTCCAGTTTTGACAATCCGTCCAGCAGGATCGGCGCCGCCTGGTTCTCCCCAATATATCCTACAATTCCACACATGTATTCGTTTCCTCCTGAATTCTGTTGAAGTTTTATGTCTATCCTTTTATCTTTTCCGCCTCTTTCTTGCCGGAAACTTCCACCAGTTTCTGTTCATGGTACAGTGCCTGATCACTCCCCGTGGAAGGCGTTGGTAGTTTTTTCCCAGCAGATAACCCAGATATTTGAAACCGCTCTGAAAAAACAGAGACGCCAGCAGCCACGGTCTGTGAATTCTGCACACATAGGCAGCCGTCTGCTTTACCATACGTATCCCCTCTCCCTCCGAGGGATATTTTTCAAAAATCTCCGGATACTGAGCCTGGGATACCCCAAGGTCAAAGTTGCGCTTCAGCTGGGCAATGCATCCGTAATTATGGGAATGATAAACCTGTGCATCCGCCGCATAGGCGATGGAATACCCTGCTTCGATCAGTCCCGCCGCATAGATCATATCCTCGTTGAAGATCGTATGGGTGACAAAACCGCCCAGTTCTTCATAGACTTTCCGGTCATACATCGCGCAAACGTTGGAGCAGAAAAATGTCTTCAGACCCAGTTTCGGCAGGTCGCCGTAATCTTTGATATCACTCTCCGGAGGATAATTAAACCCTCTGGTATACGCTTCCAGCGTCGAACACCCAGGTTTCGGAAGCTGTCTGGCATAGGCCGCCTTCACCTGCGGAAGCGAAAACTGCATGACCAGATGTTCCACCAGCATTTCGTCCGCCGGAATCGCATCCTGCGTCATAAACAGCAGAAGATCCGCGTCACTGGCATCTGCCATCGCTGCCCTGGTTCCTCCATGATCAAACTGTCTCTGTTCCACATGATCCACATACAAATTCGGGACGATCTGTTCAAAGCGTGAGTCCCACAGGGAAGCATTCGTGTTCACAATCAGAATGTTCCGCACCGGATACGTCTGTTTTAAAAGACCAAGCAGAAGTTCTTCGAACTCCTGCCCTGGTCTGTATGTCGGTATTAAAATATCAACAATCGGTTTGTTCATCAGTATGTCTCCATTGCTCTGGCTGTTTCTATTCCCCTGTCCCTGATACCTGAGAATAAGCAGTTGTGTCAGGGCCCTGATGCATCACAGAATCGATTTTAGATTCTCCGTATCCGCTCTCCTGAACAATATAGTAGTTATAATCCTCGATAACGTAAGAAGGCGTATACGACACACCAGGATAAAGATATTCATGAAGTTCTATCACGTTATGATACAAGGTAACTGGAATGACCACATCCGTTCCCAACGCATCGATAACATGCTGTCCATAAACCAACTCAAACGGATAAGCATAAGAAGTACCCATCGTGTATGTTACAGCACTATAAGCAAGCTGCAGCATTTCACTGCTGGACAGGCTTGTGGTAATATTATCTGCTGCCGTATCAATGATTGCCGGGATCTTATCCGGACTCTTCTTTACCTTTTCCATCATCAGATTGATCACCTGACGCTGGCGGGCAGTTCTCAAACTGTCATCTCCTCCTCCAAATCGGATTCGGGCGTAAGAAACCGCCTGGGAACCGGTCAGATGATGCACCTCCCGGTACTCATTGTCTTCTTCCTCATTATATTCAATTGGTTCGTATTCCACGCCCTGAGCGGCAGATACCTCCTTGTTGTAGTCGTTTGCCCAGACACATTCCGCATTCCGCATCTCGATATCCAGTCCACCCAGCACATCAATGACATCCGCCAGCACCTTCCAGTCCACGGAAACATAATCCTCGATCGCCAGGTCCAGATTGGTGTTCAGCATGGAGAGCATCGCTTCCGGGCCTCCCCGGTTATATGCGGAATTGGCTTTCGCGAAATCATAACCCTGTCCCGGCGTTTCGATGTTACTCCCGGTGTCACGCATAATGGAAACCATGCGGATCTCCTTGTTGTCATGGTCAATGCAGACCAGAATGATCGTATCGCTGTTCTGGCTGTTTCTCAGATCTTTCACGTCGTCCTCCGGGTCGATCGCCGCTCCGCGGGCATCCAGACCTGCCACTGCTATGATCTGGCTTCCGGACATCGCCTCAATATTCTGCTGAACTTCACTGTTGACCTGAATTTTAGAGGTGTCCAGTTCTTCCGGTCTCATACGTTCCATGACATTGTTCAGCCACATATATCCAAATAATCCAACCCCCAAAAGCACAAGGACAAAGATCTCAACGCCAAAAAGAATCCGTCTTCTGCGGCGTCTCCTATATTTCCGGCTCCTTTTGTTTACACTTTTTTTTGACATGGTTTCATTCCCCTTATTATTCTTTAGTAGGCATTTTTATTAACAAAACCTTTGAAAAAGGTCAGGAACAGAATCTTGAAGTCCAGTCCCAGTGTCCAGTTCTCAATATAATACAGATCGCAGTCGATCCGCTTTCGGATGGAAGTATCCCCCCGGTATCCATTCACCTGCGCCCATCCGGTAAGGCCCGGACGTACCTGATGTTTCACCATATATCTTGGGATTTCCTCGCGGAATTTTTCCACAAAGAACGGACGCTCAGGCCTCGGTCCCACCAGGCTCATGTCGCCTTTCAGAATATTGAAAAGCTGCGGAAGCTCATCGATGCTGGTATGCCGCATGAATTTTCCGTATCCGGTCACCCGGGGATCATTCTTCACGGTCCAGGCTTTTTTCTCCGTTTCCTCCGGCTGCACTTCCATGGAACGGAATTTATACATCTCAAAGAGCTTATTGTGCAGTCCCACCCGTGTCTGTCGGTAAATCAGCGGACCAGGCGATGTAAGTTTGATCGCCAGGCAGGAAAAAAGCATCACCGGTGAAAACAGAACGATGGCAACCAGCGCACCGATAATATCCACTCCCCGCTTGATCGCTGCCAGAAATGTATTGTTCAGAGGCACATACCGGATGTTGATCACCGGAAGCCCCTGCAGATCTTCTGTGTACGGCTTCGTCGGAATGATATTATGGTAATCCGGCACAAACTGTGTATGGACGCCGGATTTCTCGCACATCGCAACGATCTCCTCCAGACGGTAGTATTCGTTCAGTCCCAGTGTGATTGCAATCTCATCCAGCTTATTTTCCGGAAGGATCACCATAAGATTTCCGATCCTTCCCAGCACTTTAATGCCGCGGTATGTCGTTCCTGCTTTCACATGATCGTCCAGAATTCCCCGGACCACATATCCCCACTCAGGGTTTGCGATGATCCGGTCAATATATTCCTCCGTCGCACGGCTGTATCCCACCATCAGAATCTGTTTCTGGTTCTTTCCGTTTTTCCACATATTGCTGAGGCAGTAGTAAATAATATTTCTGACAATGATCTCCGCCACCAGATTGGTCACGAAAAATACCCAGAACACTCCACGGGAGAAGTGCATGATCTTCAGCATATAGATCAACATACTGAGGATCAGCATGCCTATGGTGTTTGCTTTTATGATATTGGCAATCTCCAGCCTCCGCCCGACCAGGCGCTTGGAGGTGTACAGATTGCACGCATAGTACAAAATCAGATAACAGGGTACAATAAAAAGAAGCGCCATCATATACGTCTGCGGCGGAAGCACTCCACGCTCCACAGGCGGTATGTCCTGCGGCTTCTCGATATACAGATACCATGAAAGTACATAGGATATGACGATCACGGCACCATCAATCAGCACCTGCATCCGGTTAAAATATTTCTGATTATCGTTGATCAAATCATTTCACCTGTCTGTCTGTTTCTCTGTTACCAGCCAGCCACGCTTCTCTGTGCGACCGACAATATTTTTTCTCTTTTCTCAATACTATACAATAACTTCCCCAAAAGAGCAACAAAATTCTTTGTATGCCTCTGTTTCACCGAAAAAAGCGCCGGAATATGCTGACGAACAATTCCCACTGAATACAGAGGTAATTCCACAGATGCCCCGGGGAAAATCTTACTTTTTTCGCACGATTCTCCTTTTTCCGGCTGATGGAAAAACCATTCTTGATCCCCGCCGCATACTCTCTCCCATAGCCCTTGGAAGCAAAGAACACAAGTTTTACCAGAAATCCCAGGCACAGAGCGGGCAGATTAAAAATCAGCTGAAGCAGCGGCATGTTCTTGTAGATCAGATAAACATTGTTTCTGGAAGAATACCGGATCTTGAACAGATTGTATCTGGAACCGCTGGTTCCGCTGCCCACATGGTAAACCCGTGCCCGCGGCAGAAACCAGTTCTCATACCCAAGGATCCTGGCGCGGTAGCCGATATCCAGATCTTCCAGATAGGCAAAATGTTCTTCATCAAACAAACCGGTCTTTTCCAGCAGGCTCCGGCGGTAAATTGCCGCGCCGGCGCAGGCTGCAAACACCTTCTGTTCTTTCTGATAACCGGTCTCAGGTTTTCCCTTTCCTCTGGCAAACGCCCAGCCAAGCATATTATAGTAATTCCCTGCATCGTCGATTTTATCACGCTCCTGCCAGGAAAGCATCTTTGCGCCGGCGGAGAATGCCTTTGGATGGCGCCGGATCCCCTCCAGCATTTCCTCCACAAATCTTTCCTCCGCCTGCGTGTCGTTGTTCAGCAGGATCACGTAAGGCTCCCTGGTACGGCGGATCCCTTCGTTCACCGCACGGCTGAAGCCGTAGTTCTGATCCAGCTGGATCCACTGCACTTCGGGGAAATGGGCGCTGACATAGCTCCGGCTCTGGTCGGTGGAACCATTGTCCACCAGATATATGGTAAATTCCCTGCAGGTCTGCTTTTCCAGAGACGAAAGGCACGTCTCCAGATACTGCATCCCGTTATAATTGGGAATAATGATTGCTGTTTCTTTCATTATAATACTCCCTTATTTCTTTCGTCCCCTCAGCGAATAATTCCATTTGGAAAGCGTCAGATTCGGATTATAGTTCGGATCCCCGTCTTTCAGCAGACGGATCCACCGTGTCCGCATGAATTCAATCTCCTGCTGGAAGCGACGCAATTTTTCCTCGCTGTCCTCGGCTCCCCTGGACTTGGACTCATAGTGGTACATTTCCACATGGGGATCATAGACCACCAGCCAGCCCTGCTCCACCGTGCGCAGACAAAGATCCACATCATTGAACGCTACGGTCAGCTTTTCTTCGAAGCCTCCGGCCTTTCGGAATGCTTCTGCCTTCATCATCATGCAGGCGGCAGTCACTGCACTGTAATCCATCTGCAGAGATGCCTTGTGAAGATACCCGCTCTTAGCCCGGGCAAGTCCGAGGAACGCATGTCCTGCGATTCCTCCGATGCCGATAATGATCCCCGCATGCTGGATCGTATTGTCCGGATAATAAAGCTTTGCCCCCACAATGCCGACCTCCGGACGCTGGCAGTTTCCGAGCATCTGCTCGATCCAGTCCGGCGTGATCACTTCAATGTCGTTGTTCAGAAACAGCAGATATTCTCCCTTCGCCTGCTGCACACCGAAATTGTTGATCGCGGAATAATTGAACGTCTTTCCGGGATAAGTGAGAATCCGGATCCGCGGATCTTTTTCCAGTTCCCGGTAACAGGCAAAAGTCTCCTCCTGTTCGCTGTTATTCTCAATGATCAGGATCTCCAGATTCTTCCATGTGGAAGTCTCCAGAACCGAATGAATGCAATGCATCAGTGTCTCTTTCTGGTCCTTGTTCGGAATCAGGATCGATACCAGCGGCTCGCCCTCAACGGGATAGTGTACATCATAGAATCCATAATCCTGCCGCAGGGATACCACTCCCCTGACGCCGCTTCGCTCCAGATTGCCCTCGATGGCCCGTTTCCCGGCCTCGTAGGCATACATTTTGCTGGCTGGGTTGTCCGCCGTGGACGCGCTGTGTACCCGCCAGTGATATAAGATTCTCGGGATATGGACAATCTTTTCTGCCTCTTCCGTACACCGGAAAATGAAATCATAATCCTGCGCTCCGTTGAATTCCGGACGAAATCCCCCGATTCTCTCCGCAATCTCTCTGCGCACAACAAAAAAGTGGCAGATATAATTGTTGGAGCGGAGCAGATCCAGATTGAAATCCGGCTTCAGATGTGGCTGGAAATGCTCCGAGAGATCCGTTGTGACCTTGTCCTCATCGGTATAGAATACGTCGATCCCTCCGTCCTTCTCCAGCCGGGCTGCCATCTCGTACAACGCATCCGGCGCCAGAAGGTCATCATGATCCAGAAGCCCGACAAACTCCCCGCGGGCCATTGCAAGCGCCGCATTGGTGTTCTCGGAAATCCCTTTGTTTTCCTTCAGGTTTTTTACACGGATCCGCCGGTCCTCCCGGCAGTATCTCTCGAGAATCTCCGCCACTTCCCGATCCTCAGGATCCGCATTTGCAAGACACAGTTCCCAGAAAGGAAAAGACTGGCTTCTCACCGACTCGATCATCTCGCAGAGAAATTTTGCAGGCGTCCGGAAAACAGGAACGGCAATGCTGAATACGCAGGCCGATTCCTCACCGCCGGAGAAATTCTCCCATGCCAGAGACTGTTTTCTCTGACGCTCCAGTTCCTCCGGTTTTGCCCGATGCTCTTCGTACCAGGGACCGTAGGGAACCTCCTCCGGCTCCATCCGCTCCGACAAACGCACCAGAAATTCCTTCAGCCCGAAGTGCTTCAGATATCTGAGTCCCTTCTGTATATTATATGGTTTCAGTTTTTTCAGAAAACGTATCACTCTGTTGGAAGTCACTCTTTGTTCTCCTTGCTGTTCTTTCAGTTCGTCAAATTCGAAAATCCGGAAATTCCCGTATCGTACGGATCACTGTATCAACCTCTTCCATGGACAAGTTATAGAACATCGGAAGACGCATCAGACGCTCACTCTCCTTCGTCGTATAGACATCTTCCCCGGAAAATCGGCCGAATTTTCTGCCTGCCGGCGCGCTGTGAAGAGGAATATAATGGAAGACACTCATAATTCCATGCTCTTTCAGCCAGCTGATCAGACGGGTCCGCTGTTCCATATCCCGCGCCTTGATGTAAAACATGTGAGCGTTATGTACCGCGTATTCCGGAACAACCGGCAGTTCGATCTTTCCTGCCTCCTCCAGCTCCTTCAGTCCCTGGTAATACCGTTCCCACAGCTCCAGCCGTTTGTCATTGATTATGCCGCATGCCTCCAGCTGCCCGTACAGATATGCCGCATTCAGTTCTCCTGGCAGATAGGAAGAACCGTAATCCATCCAGGTATACTTGTCAATCTGCCCCCGGAAGAATTTGCTGCGGTTGGTCCCCTTCTCCCGGAGGATCTCCGCCCGCTCCAGATATTTCTGGTGCTGGAACAGCAGTGCGCCGCCCTCTCCCATCGTATAATTCTTCGTCTCATGAAAACTGTAGCAGCCAAAGTCCCCGATGGTCCCCAGCGCTCTTCCCTTATACCAGGCATTTACACCCTGGGCCGCATCCTCCACGACTTTCAGTCCATATTTTTTTGCAATCGCGAGAATCGTATCCATCTCACAGGCAACTCCGGCGTAATGCACCGGCACAATTGCCTTTGTCTTTTCCGTCACCGCCGCCTCAATCTTTGTTTCATCGATATTCATCGTATCCGGCCGGATATCCACAAACACAATCTTTGCTCCCTGAAGAACAAACGCATTGGCGGTGGATACGAAGGTGTACGACGGCATGATCACCTCGTCTCCCGGATGGATATCACATAAAAATGCGCTCATCTCAAGCGCATGTGTACAGGAGGTTGTAAGGAGCACCTCCCTGGAATGAAATTGTTCTTTCATCCAGGCAGAACACTTTCTTGTGAACGGGCCGTCCCCACACAGCTTTCCTCCCTCAATCGCCTGCTTCAAATAAGCCTCTTCCGTACCCACATGAGGGGCCCTGTTGAATTCAATCATCTGGAAACCTCTTTTTTTGCTTTTTCCTGCAGTCTCCCTGTCAACAGCAGGGTTTACTGGATCATAATGCTGATTCATTATACCTCGAATTACAAAATTTTGCAAATTAAGAAAATCATACTATTCCTTACAAAAAACCTATGATATACTAATGCAAGTGGGAAAATTTATCCCTGCAGTCCGCACGTTTCTTTTTGCAGAGAATTTGCCCAAACACTGTAAGTGTAGCCTAAATGTACACGAGAATAAATACATAAGGAGGATTTTTACATGTTTCAGAATCTGAAACAGCAGATGAAAAAGTATACCATCATTTTTTTATGCCTAATCCTATGTTTTTCGGCAGCACCGACAAAAATCTTTGCCGCGGATGTGGCAACTGACGCAATCCCCGAATGGCCAAAAGGACCGGAGCCGATTTACAGCGATACCGCAGTCCTGATCGAAGCATCCACCGGTGCTGTCCTTTATGACAAAGGTATGAATGAAGTCCTTTATCCGGCCAGTATTACAAAAATAATGACCGCAATCGTGGCTTTGGAAAACAGTAATCTTACAGATACTGTTACCTTCACAGATACAGCCTGTGCTCTTGCGGTTCCGGGAAATGCCAGAATAGACGCAAAACCCGGTGAAATTATGACTATGGAGCAGTGCTTATATGCACTGATGCTTGCATCCGCCAATGAAGTAGGCTGTCAGATTGCGATTCAAATCGCCGGAAGTGAAGCTGCTTTTGCTGAAATGATGAACGCCAAGGCAGCTGAACTTGGATGTACCAACACTCACTTTACCAATGCCAGCGGCCTGCATGATGCAAATCACTATACAACGGCATATGATATGGCGCTTATCATGCAGTATGCAATCCAGAATCAGGAGTTTCTCACAATTACTGGATCCAGCTCATATACAATTCCGGCTACCAATCTCTCCGCGGAACGCACCCTCTCAACGCACAACGCAATGATGGTTCCAGGGGATTTTTATTATGAAGGAACTTTTTCAGGAAAATCGGGAAATACCAGCGAGGCAGGCAGCACCCTGGTCACCACCGTAACCCGAAACAATATGACTTTAATCTGTGTGGTTCTGAAAGCAGCAGACGGCGGTCAATCTGTCGCGGATACTACCGCTTTGATGGATTACGGTTATAACAATTTTACCCTCACGGATGTCTCAATTCAAAATCAGGAACGTACCGGTAATGTTATTCTTCCTAACGGAATAGATTTTTCATCTCTCATCGAAGACACAGATGAAGCTGGCAGTATATTCCATTATTCTTATCAGGGACATTTCATGGGTTCGGCTGTCTCAAATATAGAAGAAAAAACCGCTGAAACGAACGATATTTCCTCCGTCTCAACAGTTTCTCCTTCACCGGTGATTTCTGAGTCTTCTGAAAATGAAAACTTTTTTACTCCGGCACATATTATCATGCTCGTTTTAGTTGTGATGATTCTCGCCGGTATCTTTTGTATTTTTCTTGGTCTTAAGAAATCCAAAAAGAAAAAGCGCAAACGCAGATAAACTGCAGATACCGCTTACAATCAGCCCTTCCTTGAACAGAGGAGGGGCAAATTTTAACTCAAATTCATGTGTTCCCGCTTCTACAAAAAAAGCTGTAAATCCATAATTTGCTGCTGTCAGCTCCTGAGATTTTCCATCCACAGTGAGCGTCCATCCTCCTTCAAAAGCCATTGGCAGCATTACGTATCCCCTGGTCGTACTGGTGACGCTGCCCTGCAGAAAGCTGTCATTTCCCGTATCGATCATCTCTACGGTTCCGCTTCCGTCCAGATTCAAAGGCTCCGCATCTTCAATTAGCAAAATACGGTTCATGAGACTGGCAGGAGTTTCACCGGAAAGCAGTATCTGGAACTCTTCCTCATCGGTCGTTTTACTGTAAAACTTTCCAAAACCTTCCATCATTTCCAAACGGTACAGATAAACGTCTCCAAACTGTTGAACCAATATATAGCCCGGCGTCTCCAGCGATGGATTTTTAGAAAGCAAGTACTTGATGCCGCATAAATCGGCAAACTCTGGATCCTGTGCCTTCTGAGTAAAACGCACATGTGCCGGATTTACCATGATAATTTCCGGAAAGCAGGTATTGATCAGTTTCTGCACATTCCCGTTCATCGTAGAATTATAGGTGCTGATCCCGCGGTAATTCTGTGCCAAAGCGTCCATGCAGAAAGTTGCTGACTCAAAGTCTTTCTCCACACGGTAGAATGATGGGTCTGTCTCCTTTACATACTGCAGAGCATCCTGAATATCCTCGGAATAAAGCTCATCAAAATATTCCGATCCTTTTTCTACGGTCACTCTGTTATCCGCGGAAGTATACCCCTCACACATCATGTTGATCGCAACCAGGCCACACAAAAACATAGAGGCCGTTTTTACAGATAATCTGCTGTTTTTCTTTCCATACCAGAAAAATACAGCAGTCATGCACAGACCGGTAACCATTAAAGCCAAAGCATTTACCCTGAACAGCTTTCCCTCTACTGCTGTCAGTCTCCAAAGATATCCGCCTGCGATCACCAGACCGGATAAAAGAAGCCCTGTTTTACTGATTTGCCGCTTAACCAGCATATGCTCCAGCACATCCGCTGTCATCATTGCAAAAAAAGGCATGAATACAAAAGTAAAACGAAATGTCGGATATGACGCAAATCCATTAAATGCAATGCCGCCCAGAGGAAGCAAGAATATAACCGCAGACACCGCAATAGCCGCAATGCTTATAATTTTTTTCTTATTTGACTGATCCTTTCTTCCAAGCAGGAAGATATACTGTACTGCCACAATCAGAAATAATGTTCCAAAAAACACATTCGTGTCTTCGTAATAGTTCAGATATCCGTTATATTCCACATTTCTGCCATTCAAGTGTCCGGAAAAAAACTTCCAGATCAGCGTCTTGTAATACTGCATCGGATACGGAGTGAACGCCGCCTGTATCTTTTGAATCATCGTCTGACTGTCTTCCATTCTCGATGAAATTCCAAAGACAACATAAGCGCCCGGCAGCAGCGCCGCCGCGCCCATTCCGATCCCCAGAAACATGTTTCCTACCCGTTTTGCGAAGAAACTCAGCTTTTCACGGACGGACATCCCATCCAGATACCACAGACGGAAGATCAGGTAGATTCCCGCTGCCGCAAAAGACATATATCCAAGATAAAAACTGTAAACAATCTGAAAACACGACATAACGCTCAGACGCAGAAATGCCTTTCGGGTATGAAGTGACTTTTCCAGAAAGTACAGCAGCAATGGAAAATATGCCAGCGCAATTCCGAACTGATAATGCTGTCCCCACACCATCATAAATCCGTTCAGCCCATAAATGTAGGCTGCGATCATTTTGTTCTTCTCGCTGAAAGAAAAGCAGGAAAGAAACAGATAGCATGCAGTTCCGGCAGCCACAATGCGGAACAGCTGCAGATAGATCAGATAATACAGTAAACGCTCTGTTCCCGTGAGTATCCCTGTCAGATACAGAAAATCCAGGGTCGGATCAAACAGATTCAGCTGAAACAGATTCGTTCCAAAACCGTTATTGAAATCCCAAAACGAAAAATTTCCGTCCCTGACGTGATTGATGATCGTCTGATAATGCATGACATACTGCTGCATTGTGTCAGATCCTATGTCATCGAACACAAACAGCTGGTTTCCAAACACATATTTCCAGTAAATCAAAAGGCCGCTTGCAAGCAGCACTATGGCCAGTATGCATAACGACCTTCTGTTTACGGCAGATTTCTTGTTCATAAAAATCTCCATTCCGCGCCATATGTCTGTATAGCGCATTTTATTTCTTTCATCTCTAAAAAATCTGCCGGACACATCCGGCTTTTCCACCAGATTTCAGAATCTCCTCAATGAAAAATCCTGACTTTCCAATGTAAGATTCGGATTATAATATGGATCTCCATTTTCGAGTATCCTGGACCACCGATCATTAAAAATAGAAATCTCCCTATTAAATCGCGCTTTTTTCTCCGGAGTATCTTCCAGGCCTCTGGACTTCGATTCATAATGATATAATTCCGCATATGGATTATAAACAACCCTGTACCCGGCCGCTCCTATCTTCATACAGAAATCAATATCATTAAATGCTACTGCAAGAGCTTCCGTCATTCCATGTACCTCTTCGTATACGGAACGGCGCACCATCATGCAGGCTGCAGTCACAGCACTGTAATCCTGAGCGCAGATGATCCTGTGACAATAACCTGTGGTTCCTCTGGGCTGCTGTACAAAACAATGCCCTGCGATTCCGCCAAATCCAATGACAACTCCGGCATGTTGGATTGTATCGTCTTCGTAATAAAGTCTTGCTCCCACTGCGCCCACATCCGGTCGCATGCAGTATCCAAGAAGTTCTTCCAGACAGTCCTCATTGATAATCTCAGTATCATTGTTCAGCAAAAGCAAATATTCTCCTTTTGCGTACGGAACTCCGAAATTGTTGATTTTAGAGAAATTGAAAGGACCGTCATAATAAACCACTTTCACATCCTGCCGGCCTTTTAATTCCTCATAATACGCGAAGGTACTCTGCTCCTCACTGTTGTTTTCTATGATGACAAACTCAAAATTGCGATACGTAGATTTTTTCTCTATGGATTCCATACAGCGTTTCAGATCATCGATATGATCCTTATTAGGAATCAGAATGGAAATCAGCGGTTGCTCCGGCCAACAGTATTTCGTACGATACAGACCAAGGTACTCTCCTTTTCGCGCCTTTGCAGGAATTCCGAGCCTGTCGTAATGTGCCTGTACCGCCCTTTCTCCAGCATCAAATGCATATCGTTTGCTTTCCGGATTCTCAGCAGTAGAATTCTCATGACTACGCCAGTGATACAGAATCCTAGGGATATGAACAATATTCTCCGACGTTTCTACACATCGAAAAATAAAATCATAGTCCTGAGCACCGTCATATTCTGTTCGAAAAAGTCCTGTCTTCTCAGTCAGGCTTTTTCTGACAACAAACAGATGACAGATATAATTGACCGTGCACAAAAGATCCAAGTTAAAATCCGGCTTGAAATGAGGCTGGAAAAATTTATTGCCGTCCATGGACATCTTATCTTCATCCGAATATAAAATATCCGTATCCGGTCTTCGGTTCAGCGCCTGAACACATTCAAACAACGCATCTGGAGTAAGAACATCATCATGATCCGCAAATGCAAGAAATTCACCGGATGCAGCCTTCACCGCCCGATTTGTATTTTCGGAGATATTCAGTTTTTCCTGATTATCCACCACACAAATTCTGGAATCCTGCCGTTCAATTTCTCTCAAATATTCCCTGATCGGAGAATCTTTTCCGCTCCCGTCAGATAAGACCAATTCCCAGTTGGAATAACTCTGATTTTTCAAAGATTGTACCAGCTGATCCAGATATTTTTCAGGCGTCCGATACAATGGAACCACTACGGAAATCATCGGTTTCCAGGAAAAATCTGTTTCTCTCTGCCGCTTCAGTACCGCCTCATCCGGAAGATGATGCGGCAGCCATTCGGAATACTGCACCGGTCTGTTTTTTACACTTCCAAGTTTTGTAACTATCTTTCCGGCCAGTGCCAGAACTCCGTAACTTCTCAAATACTGGCTTCCTTTTTTCAGATATTCCGCACTCTTGTCACGTAATTGGTCTGTTTTCGTCAATCCCAGAGCATAAACTGATTTTTTCCTCTGGGACCGGAAAACCAGATAAATCTTATCCGTCCCGGAAATATCAGCTTCCAGATAAAAGCCACATTTTTCTTTTATTTGGGCTTCCTCGTACATCTCGCAGACATCACTTCTCTGGATTCTCTGCACCTGACATGCAAGTTTATTTTTACGGCTGTCATACGCCTGTACCGTCACAGGCTCCTTAAAAACTGTCCATCCGCGAATCTTTGCAAGATGCGCGTTCTTATCAATAACCGATTCTTCAATATAATAATACGGCTTGTCCTGTTTCTGTATCAGTTCGCTGACCGATACCGTAAACCAACATTCCCTTTTCTTTGCTCCCTGAGCGTACACCTTCAACCGCCGGTACCTCTCTAAAGATTCCGGCAGCCGGATCATCATGGTGATTCTTCTTCCTCCGCTTGTTTTCTGGCTTTCAAACCGTTCCATCGCACCAGAGGGTTTCCAATCCTCCACCTGTACATCCAGACTCCTCTTATCCAAAAATACCTGAGGGGTCTTTCCGACCGGAAAATTTCCCTGCAGGATGTAGATTCTGGGATTCAGCAAATGAAAACGATCCCTTTTTACTGTCAGAATTTCCTGCAGCATTACTTTCCTCCCTCAATTTCCTCTATGATATCAAAATGTTCGTCTTTTCCCCTGAATCTGCAATCCCCATACATCAGCGTCAGATTCTCGTTATAATAGGGATCTCCCTTTTCCAGTATTTCAGACCACTTGTTTCGAAATCTTGCAATCTCCTTCTTAAAACGTTCATGCTTCTTCGGACTACTTTCGCTTCCACGAGATTTGGATTCATAGTGATACATCTCCACACCCGGATGGAATACGACCTGTTTTCCAAGTTTCCGTACTTTCAGACAAAGATCCACATCGTTCAGAGCCACCTCAAACTCTTCATCCAGTCCATGCACCGCGTCAAACACCGTTTTTTTGATCATCAGACAGGCGGCAGTGACTGCGCTGATATCTTGAACAGCCTGAAGCCTTCCAAAATATCCCACGTCCTTCCTCTCCATTTGCGTAAGAATATGCCCTGCAAATCCTCCTACACCAATGACTACCCCGGCGTGCTGTACGGTATCATCAGGATAATACAGTTTTGCTCCAACGATACCGACATCCTCTCTCTGACAGTAACCAATCATGATTTCCATCCACTCGGGCGTTATAACCTCAATATCATTATTCAGCAAAATATAATAATCTCCGGATGCATACTGGAAGCCAAAATTGTTGATAGCGGAATAATTGAACGGTCCGTTCCAGGTGACTACTTTGATATTTGGATACTTCTTCTGTATTTCTTCGTAATACGCAAACGTCTCAGGTTCCTCACTATTGTTTTCCACCACAATAATTTCATAGTTCTTCCACGTGGATTTTTCCTCAATGGAAACCAGACACTTATCCAGATCCTCAATATGATCCTTGGTAGGAATCACAATAGAAACTTTCGGATTGCCCTGAACTTTCAGAATTGTACGGAACATAATAAAAATACCCGTGTACTGCACTTCCGCATCCATCCCCATGCGGCGATAATGCTCCTCCAGGGCTTTTTTCCCTGCCTGTATCGCATACTCCTTGCTCTGAGGATTTCCCGCAGTAGAATTCTCATGCGCCCTCCAATGATACAGGATTTTGGGAATATGATGAATCTTTTCTGTCTTCTCACAGCATCGAAGAATAAAATCATAATCCTGCGCCCCATCGTATTCCTCACGAAAACATCCAACCTCATCCAGGATAGATTTTCTGACCATGAAAATATGACAGATATAATTGATACTTCTTAAAAAATCAAAATTAAAATCCGGTTTAAAGCGCGGCGATGAAAACTCTGTAGTGTCACTGTTCACCAGATCTTCATCTGTATAAAGAATATCGATGGTGTGGTCTTTATTCAGAGCTTTTGCCATCTCAAATAACGCATCCGGCGCCACCAAATCATCGTGATCGCACAGCATCACGTACTCTCCGGTTGCCATTTCCACAGCTGCATTGGTATTTCCTGCAATTCCAAGATTTTCTTTCAGTTTGCAGTATTTGATTCTTTTCTCTTTGCCATAATGCTCTTTGATATACGTACCCACTTTAAGATCCGTGCTGCCATCAGCAAGACACAACTCCCAATTGGCATACGTCTGATTGACAATGGACTGGAGCAATTCTTTCAAATACGGAATCGGTGTATTATACAACGGAATCGCGATACTCATTTTGGGATTCCAGGAAAATTTATATGCCTGCTGCTTCTTCAAATCCTTAGGAGATATCTGATGAGCTTTTCTCCAAACCTCATAATCCTGAAGATCTCCCTGCATCTGCTCCTTTACAAAACGCACAAAATACGGGAAACCATGTTCACGGATGATTTTCAAGTTTTCCTTTCGTCTTCTTGGGCTTATCGTCCGCATCATTCTTCCCCTGGGAGAATTTTCATAATCAAATTTTTTCAAATCGATCACTGTGACCTTCTCCGCCAGAGAATTTTTGACGCGGATACAGATCTTATTTCCCTGAAGTTCCTTTCTGCAAACAGTAATCTCAAAACCACAGGCGTATCCATCTTCCAAATGATACGATTCAATAACATCCGGACGTACGATTCTTCTGCATTTCGCTTCTATGACTTTTCCATGTTCATCTTCTACTTTCAGAATATCTTCCCGCAGGGCATCAATCACCCATCCGCTGAAGATCATTTTGTCTCCGATCTTTTTTACGTTGTCCAGTCTACGAATCAGCGTGCCTTTTCCATACGCTTCCGTCATCGTTTCCCGTGTCTTTTCCCATAAAATAGTTCGATCCGATCCCTGAACACCGTATAGCTTAAAGCTATTGTATTTCTGCAGCAATTGATCCAGCTGGCAAAAAGAAAGTTTAAATCCTATTTTTCTGTCAGCTTTATTTAATCCCGGACATATCTCAAACACATCCTCCCGAAGAGAAAACTTTATTTTATATGGAATGCCGACAGTATCATCTGCCAGCAGTTCCAGTTGTATCTCCCCTACGTCCTCAGATGCCCTCCAGCCGCTCAGAATGCATGTTCCATCGTTTTTCAGCGTATAACTTTCCACGTCAATCGATGCATAAACTACTCCCATGAATCATTTCCTTTCAACTATCTTTCTGTACTGTTCGTACAACTTCCACACTTTCGTTCCCCGCATCTGTAAAATCAGACGCTTCTGTTCTTCCAGTCTCTTCTCCTGTCCGGCAATCTGTTCTTTCAGTATCCGGATTGTTTCATCCTGCATTTTTTTTTCGTTCCGCAACCGTTCGTTTTCGTTTCTGTATTGTTCACTGCTTTTCTTTCTCAATTCAAAATTAGCGGTACAGATTTCCACACTTTCCGGTTCCACCGGACATATCTGCATTTCCACTTCCAGCTGCCGCGCGTCTTCCGGAACCTTTCCAAGATAAATCTTAGGATCAAAACAATTCATCAGGTAGCCATTTTCATAAGGTTCCATCCCCTCTGAAAAACCGGTAATCCCAAGTTCTCCCACATCAAATTTCATACTGTGGATCCTGCAGATTCCAGGAGCATCTCCCGGATCAATACGGAGTTCCTGCGTCCCTTCCGGAATATCAAATTTCATTTTCAGATACCCGCCCGGCATTTTGTAATACCTGGAATTCTTCTCCTCAAAACCACTGCCGAAAGAATAAAAAATCTGAAGCCGTTCTTCTCCTCTTCTGATTTCTTCTTTTCTCACCAGATGCTGCACCGGATATACTCCAGGACTGATATCACCGTACATTTCCCTCATCGGAACATGCCCGGACGTCAAATATCTTTGAAAATTGGCTTCCATCTCCTGATATACCGCCCGCTCTTCCTCTGTAATGCCAATCCATTCATAAGGCCGATATTGAGCCAGTGCCTGACGCAATTCCCGTGTTTCCACATAATAATGAATAATTCGATATAAAAGATAAGATACAGGTACAGGAAATTCAAACGACCACTCATAATCAAGTACCATCCACTGAGAATCTCTAAGCATAATATTACTGCAGACCAGATCAATATCAGAAACAGGCGCACACCTGTGGTTTCCCGGAATTTCATTGATTCCAAACACTTTTTTGAACTCTTCCGTGATATGAAACGTTTCTATACTGTTGATTTCCTGTATCTGACGGAGATATCCGGAAAACAATTGCCAGGTTTCTTCTGTTTTTCCCTGCGCCAAAAGCAGGTCCATCTTTTCCTCCAGCGTAGATGCCTCTACGTATTCCAGCCAGAGTTCATCTTCTCTGTATACACACTGATTGCAGCACAATCTGCTACCCTGATATAATTCCTGAAGTTTTTCAAACATTCTGCTGATATTGAAAATGTGCTGCTTTCCTTCCTCATAAAGCGGCACTTTTCGTACAAACCGATGCCCCTGTTCATCCTGTAAAATATCTGTTCTGATCGCAAAGCTTCGGTTTCTCTCATTGGAATATTTTGTAAAAATCAACTGTTTCATTGTTCTTTCCCCCGCTCAATAACCACCAGAAAAGAATTGGAAAATTCCGGAAACATCCCATTGCAAATGACTGTGTCCATCACTCTTCGCTCGTCAAACAGTTCCATTCTTGCTCTGTCATAATTGTACGCAGTCAGATTCAGTTCTCCACATTTTGGCAGATATTCATCGGAATAAATACACAATGGAAATTTATAATCCGGATAAGGATAATAAAACTTGGATGTAAAATCTCCTGCTTCTTTGATCAGATCTTCCAGTTCTTTTCTGGAAAACGTGCGGACGCTGCTGTCCTTTCGATAACCTTCAATCCCTTCAAAGAAATTTCCGGTATGGTCTTCCGTACATCCCGCCCAGTATTTCATTCCAAGCCGGTTTTCAATTGCAATCAGAATTTTTCCGCCTGGTTTCAAATGGCGCTCTATGCAACGAAGCATTTCCTGGTATGGCTGCTCTGCCTGTATATATCCCTTGGAATATTCAAACACTCCAATCAAAGTAATATAATCATATTTTTCTTCAAGACTTTTTTCTATATCCTGAAAATTTCCCACTTTAATCTCAATGTTTCCATACTTCCTGTTGCGGTATGCATTAATCTGACTCCTCTTTCTGGAAAGATCAATGCAGGTCACCCGCCCCGCTTTTCGCGCAAGACAGGCCGTAATCGCTCCACAGCCGGAACCAATTTCCAGAACACTGTCTTCTCCGGTAAAAGGAAACCATTCCAGAATGTTCTGCCGGATATGGGAAAAATGATATAACGCCGGCCAGCTTTTGCTTTCGGCAATTGCACGGTTCCACTCATCCTCACCATATTTTTTTGCAATTTCCAACATCATATCCTCTACTGGCCCGTCACTGTATAAATCTTCCCCCGGATAGAATGTATAATCCAATACCACATTTCCCACTTTTTCCTGGCTCATCTTTTTCTACCTCTCCTCCACGGTCACTTGTGACTCCATATCATAAAATCCTACTGTATTCTTCGTTGAAACGACAGTAAGACTGCATGCATCATAAAGCCTGTGATAGACATGGAAATCTCCCTCACGGTAGCCAGTACATCCAAATGAAATCAGATACTCTCCGCCCTGCAGATTCATTTTCTGCCGGAAAGACACGGTCACTTCATCCCCATTGTCCTTAGGCTGTATATCACATTCTTCATACATGGTATTTGTACCTGTAATCTCCGTTCCTCTCGGATCTTTAATGGTATATGCAAAAATCGGCTCACTGACCGTTTCTTTAAAATGTACCTTCATTTTAATCGTGAATTCACTGCCCTTTTCAATCGTATTTGTACAGAGACCATTTTCGTCAATCACTGCAAAGTCTACAATTTCTGCCCGCTTCTCGCCATATTCAAGAACATTAGGATTCACAGTAAAGCCATCGTGCTGTTTCCATTTCGTGTCCGCTTGCTGGCTTTGGGCTGTAACTTTCTCTTCACTATCTCCGGACGGCTGCTGCTCTTCCAGCTCCTCTTCATTCTCTGGAATTGGTTCTTCCTGATGTACCAGGAAACGCTTATACAAATCAACAATTTCCTTTGGATTTCCTTCGTCCACCTTAGTACCCTGATTCAGCAGGATTACCCGATCCGAATATTTACTAATACTGCCCAAATCGTGACTGACCATCAGCAGAGTTTTTCCCATCTCACGAAATTCTTCAAATTTCCGATAGCATTTTGCCTGAAAGAATACGTCGCCAACAGAAAGTGCCTCATCTACGATCAGGATTTCCGGCTCAATATTGATTGCCACTGCAAACGCAAGGCGCACAAACATTCCACTGGAGTATGTTTTCACCGGCTGTTTTACAAACTCTCCAATATCTGCAAAGCGGAGAATATCATCCATTCGCGCATCTATTTCTTCTCTGGTAAAACCATTCATTGTTCCATTCAGATATACATTCTCAATTCCGGAATATTCTCCATTAAAACCAGCGCCAAGCTCCAGAAGAGCAGAAATCCTTCCATTCACTCCTATATTTCCAGAGGTCGGATTCAATACACCGGTGATAATTTTCAGCATCGTAGACTTTCCTGAGCCATTGGTCCCGATAATACCTACCGTTTCTCCTTTCTTCACAGAAAAGCTTACATCCTTCAGCGCATAATGTTCCCTGTACAATTTTTTCTTCGTCAGCCCCATCGCCTCTTTAAACCGGTCGGAAGGCTTATCATAAAGCTTGTACAGCTTGCTGACGTGATCTACTATGATTGCATTTTCACTCATGTCTTACCTCATTATTGAAATATTACAGTACATCTGCAAAATGTACTTTCAGTCGTTTAAACACCACTGTTCCGATTACAAACAAAGCAGCTGTCACAATCCAGAAATACACGGTCATATCAAAATGTTCGAAAAAACATACTTTGTTGATCAGACTATCCCGATAACCGGTTACAATATAATACATCGGATTAATTTTAAAAATCCAAAGCAGCTGACGCGGCAGGTCGATGGTATCAATGTTCCACATGATCGGAGTAGCCCAGACACCAACCTGAAGCACAATTGAAATAATCTGAGTCAAGTCCCTGAAAAAAATAACAATCGCGCTGGTTGCATAGCAGATTCCCAATGCCAGAACAAAGATACAAAACGTATAATAAAACACTTGAAGTGTATAAAGATCAGGAAAATATCCGTAACCTGCAAACAAGATCAGAGTAAACGCAATAAAAAACAGATGCACAAAAAATGCCGAAAGTTCTTTTACGATTGGAAGAATGCTGATCTTAAATACAACTTTTTTTACCAGATAGCTATACTCAATCAACGCACTCGTCCCAGAATTTAGTGTATCCGAGAAAAAGAACCAGGGAACAAGGCCCGCAACCATCCACAGTACGAACGGTGTGTCTCCAACAGAACTGCTTCGCAGTCCGATTTCGAACACAAACCAGTAGACAAGTACGGTTACAATCGGCTGAACAAATGCCCAGACAATTCCCAGATAGGAGCCTGCATACTTTGTCTTGAAATCGTTTTTAGACAGCTCAAAAATCAGATGTCGATTCTGAATCAACTCTACAGGAAGCGCCACTGCTTTTTTACGGAATTTCAGCAGTACAAGAAATCCTCCGTCCAGGACCAGTAAGGTAAAAACCTTTTTCCAGAGATCCATCATCTGAGCTCTTTCACTGAATGCCGAACGTATTGTTTCCATATCTACCGGGAAGATCACATAAGGATCCGAGCCATTCACATAAACGGTCAGAACCTGCTGCCCATCTTTTTCTTCCAGCTGCATGCTTTCAATCTGATTATATTTTTTCGCTGTTTCCACTGTCTCCAACGGAATCTCATAGGTAATGTTTCTGTAACTTACCGTCAAATGGTAAAACTCATAGGTTCCAGGCTGTGTTCCAAGATCTACTCTGAAATAGCCCGCAGAAGTATCAACGGGAAAAGTCAATTCATCTGCTTCACCCATCGTTCCATTTTCATATTCATCCTTATAATTTGCCATATTGCTGGCTTCTTCCTGAAAGTTTTCATTGGGGCTGTAATACACCTGCAGTGTTTCCGTAACATCCGCCCGCATTGTCACCGTGAGATCTACCAGACCTCCCCGAGGCGACTGATGCATCAGCACAGCGATATTCAACACAAGCACAAACAGAGCCATAAGTACCAATAATAGTTTTTTCTTTTTTGACATCTGGTCTTTCTACTCCTGTTTTATTTCTTTAAGCCTTTGATACCGCCCCATTTCCTGTCTTTTTCGGAAATGATCAGGTCTTCTTTTGTCATTCCTTTCGGCATCGGCCATTCTACTCCGATTTCCGGATCATCAAAATAAATGCCGCCTTCATCATTCGGATGGTAAAAATCTGTACATTTATAGGCAAACTCTGCATAATCAGACAGTACAATAAAGCCATGAGCAAAATTTTTCGGAATAAAGAACTGCTTTTTATTTTCTGCTGACAAAAGCACACCGTGCCATTTTCCATAGGTAGCGGATCCGGGACGCAAATCCACCGCGACATCAAATACTTCTCCATTTACAACGCGAACCAACTTGTCCTGTGGATAATTAATCTGAAAATGCAATCCGCGAAGTACGCCTTTTCTTGAGGCAGACTGATTATCCTGTACAAAGTCCATATCGATTCCCGCTTCCTTATAATCATTATAATTATAAGTCTCCATAAAATATCCGCGTTCATCTCCAAATACGGTAGG
>ERZ1090879.513-NODE-513-length-24142-cov-37.781376_pt1 | contig 24142 bp, 22 predicted proteins | sample MGYA00478472_ERZ1090879 | MGnify/ENA primary metagenome ERZ1090879 (study PRJEB33644, sample SAMEA5815723) | chicken gut metagenome | biome: Chicken; feature: Gastrointestinal Tract; material: Caecum | place: Ireland | collected 2019-01-01 | study: A study of the... | reverse complement strand
TGTATGAACTCCTTTTTTTCTTCCTCTCCTGTTGCACTTATTAGTATAATTCACCTGGTGTTTACCCCGCGGCAAAAGCAATGCCGCTTTTTGCCGCGGATTTTCTTGCCCGACAACTATGATGAAAAATGAATGCCAGCCGTTTCTGTACTCAGAAATGGCTGGTACAATTGTATTCCAACGAAAATCATATCGTATCTTGACATCATGATACTACAGTGTTATAATGTTTATACATATGGCAAAATCATATCTTTTGAGCCATTAGGAGGAGGAGAATGGCGAAACGTATAAAACATTATGATTTCAGCAGAAAACCGCTTAAACCAAGCGGATTCTGGATGTGGATCGCGCGCGTATTTGCGATCAAGCCGCGCCTGAAAGGGCGGCCCGTTACGGTAGAAAAGATCAACATGGAGGGCATCAAGCCGCCCTATCTGCTGTTTGTAACGCATGCGAGCATGCTGGATTTTCCTGCGATGTACACCGCGGTTGCGCCGTATAGCGCAAATAATGTGGTTGCGATCGACGCGATCCGAGATGTGGGAGATTGGATCATGCGTCGTCTCGGTTGCATATGCAAGCGGAAGTTTGTTAAAGATCTGAATCCTATACGTAATATGCGTTACTGTGCCGAAAAGTTCGGGACAATTGTCTGCATATACCCTGAAGCACGATATTCCTTAGACGGAACAACCGGATTTTTGCTTGATTCTCTCGGAAAAATGTGTAAGCTGATGAAGGTGCCTGCTGTAGTTCTCCGCTTGTATGGTACGTTTGTGGCTGCGCCGCAGTGGAATAAGGATGAACAAAGTATTCCGCTCAGGTGTGAATTAGAGTGTGTTGCCACGCAGGAAGAAGTCAAAAATCTATCTGCCGATGAAATCAATCGACGCGTTCATAACGCACTGCAGCGGGACGATTATGCATATCAGCGCGAGCACAACATTCAGCTGACCAACCCAAACCGTGCAAACGGGCTGCACAACATTTTATACCAGTGCCCGCATTGCGGCAAGGAATTTATGATGGACTCCAAGGGCACCCGCCTTTGGTGCAATGCCTGCAAAAAGGCTTGGCAGGTGAATACGCTTTCCGAGCTCTCCGCGGAGGAGGGAGAGACGGAATTTCGCTACATTCCGGACTGGACGGCATGGGAGCGGGAAAATGTTCGTCGGGAAGTGCGGGAGGGGGTATACCGCTTTGAGGCGGACGTCACCGTACATACGCTGCCCAATGCCAAAAAGTTCTACGATCAGGGCATGGGCAAACTGGTCCAAACAAGCGAGGGAACATATCTCAGCTGCACGGCGTACGGGGAAAAGCGCGAGCTATTCTGGGCGGGGACAGAGTTGGAAAGTGTTCATATCGAGTACGACTATCCTTACCGCAAAGATAAATACAAGAACAATATTTTTGGCGACTGTATCGACATTTCTACACCGGACGACAGCTATTGGCTGCACCCGGTTGGTCTTCGGGATCAGTTGACCAAAATCTCCTTCGCGACGGAGGAAATTTATTTCCTTGCCAAGGAAAAAGTCAAGGAACGTGGCAAAAAAGCGTAAAAAATATGCGGCGGCTGCTCAATGGCAGCCGCCGCGCTGTATGTTATTCCTCTTGCGCTGTCTGTTCGGATAGTTCTTCCTGCCGGAGTTTTGCGAGAAATTTCTTTCTTCTCGGCAGATAGATGGCGGTATAGATGCCGAGCACGGCGACCGCGCCGATCCCGCTCACAAGGAAGTAGGTGCCGATGGTCAAGTTATAACTGTCCAAAAAGACCGTCTCATAGAGCGGGGGATAAAATTGCATCTCGATCGCATAGGTGGTCTGCGCGCCTTCAGTTTCGTCGACGATAGAATGGCTTTCATCGCAGTTCAGGGATAGCAACCCGCCCTGAAAGTCGGGGTTGAGGAGGGGCGTGCTGACGACGTCGCCGCTTACAAGGGTAAATGTGAGAACGTCGATCTCCACATATGTGCCGCCGTCCGCGTCGACGGTATGATAGCTGTTGCGGAACTCTTCCGGGAGGTCGGCAAAAAAGTAACTTGCCCGCCCGTTGCTTGTTTCGGCAATGCGCGTCTCCTCTATGATTGGTTGACCGAGCTCTGCCTCGTCGAGCGTCGTTGCGACGGCGTCCGTCTCGTGTAACATGTATTCATATTCGGAAAAGAGAGTGCTCTCCTCAAAGACGGCGAGCATATCATCATAGGAAGCCCAGTTCCAAAACTGTGACGAGACCACGGGCTGCGGAATGGAGGCAAAGTATGCGCCTACACCGAGAATGACGACCGCACAGGCGATGGTGAGGCAGGTATAGGGGATGACGCCGTTTTTCAGCGTCCAGGAGAACTTTTTGGGCGTTGCATGGTACGACTTTTGTGCAACGCGGACGATTTTTGTGACAATAAGCGCGATCAGTGCGGCGACGACAGCGCCGAGGGCACCGTAGCCGAGCGCCGCCCAAAGGACGAGTCCCGTGTGAACGTGCGGAAAGACGTGCGGAAAGATGAATCCAAAGGCTGCCGCAGCCAGGATCAGGGTCACGGTCTGTTTTTTAGAGAGCGCGTGAAGCAGTCCGTTGATGGCGCCGCTCTCAAAGTCATTCTGCGTCAGCTGAAAGCGCAAATATCGGTTCTGAAGGATGCATAAAAAGATGCCGCCGACAATAAAGATGAGACCGACAAAGAAGCCGATGAGACTCTCAAATGCGGCGCAGCCGATGAGCAGCGTCGCGATGACCGCCGCGGCGTACAGCGCGCCGCAGATCCAGCTTGTCGCAGCCGCGTTATTGCGGTACATCGCGAGCATGCGATTGAGCGCCTTTTCCCGCTTTTCCTCCGTGCGGGGCTGCGGTTCCGAAGATGAGATTCGCTCGCCGCGCAGCAGTTCGTCGCACGTCACGTCAAACAGTTCTGCGATCGCGGGCAGCATGGAGATGTCGGGGCAGGATGCGCCCGTCTCCCAGCTGGAGACCGTCTTGTTGGAAACGCCAAGGCGGTCTGCGACTTCCTGCTGGGTGAGTCCCTTGGATTTGCGGAGAATGGCTAAAAAGTCGCCGATGGATGATTTCATGGTGGATACCTCCCGTTGAAGCCGCCGATATTCTAACATGGCGGGATAGATTGTGCAAGAAAGAAGAGCGGTAATTTTGTCCAAGATCCTTGGAATCGCGCTGAATTGCTTGGAATCGTCACATTTTGCAGCGCAAGCGCATACAATGATCATATGGAAACGAGTTTTTGCGAACTTCACCGCAAGGAGACGGTCAATTTAACGGACGGAAAACGGCTTGGGAGAGTGAGTGATGTCGTCTTTACCTATCCCGAGGGTAGAGTCCAAGGGATTGTCGTTCCCGGTGGCAAAGGATTTCGCTGGGGGCGCGCCGAACTGTTCATCGATCTGAAATGTATCAAAAAGATAGGAATTGATGTCATATTGGTCGATATCAAATCTGCACCCAAAGCGGAGCCGAAAAATAAATGGGGCACAGCATCATCGCGAGACGGGGGAGGAGTGCCTGATCGAAGGGATTACGGTGATTATGAATAATTATTACTATGCGTGACATAGTAATAATTAAATATTACATAAGGCGCGATAAAAGCCGACCTGTCTTTCGACAGGTCGGTAAGTTTATCGTTCTATCAGCTTCCCTTATAACAGTCGCACATTTTTCCGTCCGGTAGAAAACCCGTATCGGAGCATTTAGGGCACGAAAACTGTGGGGTCAAGTCTTTTTCTGTAAATCCGAGACGCGTCATTGCCTGCATTCGTGCGCGGCGCGCTTCCTGTAATCCGGCGCGAAGGGCGGGCAGGGACTCTGGAGCGAAAAGTTCTGCTTTTGCAAGTTCGATTTCACCTTTTTTTATTGCGCGCTCTGCTTCGGCAAACTGACGATCTTGTTCTGCTGCCGCAATCGTCTGTTCAGCTTTTGCGATGGCGCGTCTTCGAAGTGCGGCGTAATAACGATCTCGTTCCGTGCGTGCGTCTGCGGAAATTGCGGCCTCTGATTTATACTCTCTGGGCTGCGGCAATGTGCTCTGCGCTGCGATTCGTTCAGGGATCGCCTCTATCGAATGAACGCCTTCACGCTTCCATTCGGAAAGCAGTTTATTCATATATGGTAGCGGTGAAGATGCGCTTGCGCTTCGTTTTGCGGCTTCAAGGATCATTTCGTCCGAAAAGCACCATGTTCTCCACGTTTCGAGCATGTCAAGCGTGGTCTGCGTTTTACGAACCACGCCGCAAATTGTCTGAATGCGTTGCAAAAGTTTTAGTTGTTTGTCACGTGACGCGCAATATGATTTTACGCCTGCCTCATCCACAATCCCTTCGGCATACAATGTATCCAGCAGACTGTCAAATTCGGGGAAACCGTAAGAAAGTTTCATCGCGTATGATGCGAGTAGTAAAAGACTTTTTTCATCATATCCGCGTTCCAACCATTTTTCCGCGTATTCTTCACGATAGGTGCGCGGGTCGGCAACCCTCACGCCTAATTTGCGTGCTGTTTTGAAAACAATATCTGTGAGTATCTTTCTGCGTTCAAGATACTTTCCGGTATCTGTTTCGGTCAGGCAACCTTTGGATATCAATTCTTCGATAAGGTTATCCAAGGATGCAAGAGGACCTTTTCCGAGCGTCTGAGCACACATGATGATCGCTTCTTGCTGCATGCCGCTTTTCGTCCATTTCTCAAGATATGCATAGTCGGCATCCTGAGGCTGACGATAAATATTGAGAATGGCAAATAGTTTGGAAAGTTCTTTTTCCCGGGTATTGAAATCTGCCAGATCGGCCTCTACTTGCTCGTATGTGTATTTGTGTTCGCGGACAAGCTTTGCTGCTTTATTTAGAACGTGCGATGCGGAAAGTTTCGTTCCATCTTTTTTGGCGCAGTATTCTGCAACCAACAAAAATGCTTCCTGTTCCATTGGATTATTTTCCAAAAATTCTAAAATACGTTGCATTTCATATGGTTTGAAGTCTTTTTGCGCACGTTGAAGAAGCTGATAGAGAGAACGGTTGAATGCAGCATATTTTTCGGGTCGCACAGACTTGGGTCTGCCTGCCGCTGCATGGACGGGAAGATATTCGACATAGAGCGGATCGTGTGATAAAATGCGAACAAGGTCGCATTCCTCCCAGAAACGAAAGATATCTAGAAGGTTTTGTTCGGAAATGTGCAGAAGCTTCGCACATGTCGGCGCGTCAAAGTCTGCCGAGATCTGACATAAATACAGACCGTAAAGATAAACGCGGACTGCGTCGCCGTCAGCCTGCGGCAGATACTTTGTTATGAACTGATTTTCCACACTTGTGAACATATTAGATGCAAAATCTTTGGAAAAGACGGCAAAAGACATACGATGCTCCTCTGTGTATATGCATTTTCCCGGAGAAAATGGGGCGAACGCTTGCTTTTTTGCGTTGCGTAGTGTATAATAGTATAGCATATTCGGCGGCTAAACGCAAAGACTTTTCCGCTGCGTGACAACATTTCGGAACTTTGTTTATTTTATGAATATTCTCCATACCTCAGACTGGCATATCGGCAAACGCCTCATGGAGCGGGAACGTTTGCCTGAGCAAATTCAGGCGTTTGACGAACTTGCCGTCATATGCGAACGCGAGCATGTGGAACTGATTATAGTGGCCGGTGATGTCTTCGATACGTTCATGCCTTCGGCTGAAGCGGAAGAAGTTTTCTTTCGCGCGGTCAAGAGACTGGCGGGCAAGGAGCGCGCCGTCGTCATCATCAGCGGGAACCATGACGACGGCTTGCGTCTGGCCGCTTCCGCTCCTCTGGCGGCAGAGGAGGGGATCTATCTTTTCGGTACCGGAAAAGAGGTAATGCCTACCGGCGGCGATCGACCTGTTCGCGCGGTCCGTTCGGGCGAAGGATATATCGTAATAGAAAACGCGTTCGGAGAGAGTGTCTATCTCAACGCCCTGCCTTATCCGAACGAGGCGAGACTGAGAGAAGAAAAGTCGGATGAAACATATACACAAAAAATCGCCCGCTGGATCGACCGCGGAGAAGCCGGTTACGAGGAAGACATGCCGCACATTCTTCTTGCGCATCTTTTTGCGGCAGGCGGTAAGGCGAGCGAGAGCGAGCGTGATATTGACTTGGGAGGCGCACGCGCTGTGCCCCTTTCCGTCTTTCCTCCATACGGTTATGTTGCGCTCGGACATCTGCACAAACCTCAAAGAATGGGGCAAAATATCCGTTACAGCGGGTCACTTCTGCAGTATTCTTTTGACGAGAGCGAAAACAAGCAAGTAATTCTTCTCTCTGCCTCAAATGGGGAGATTCGCGTTATTCAAGAAATCGCGTTGACTTCGGGAAAGAAGCTTGTCCGTCTGGAGGCGGCAAATATGGAGCAGGCCCTTGCTCTCCTGGGCCGATATCCGGAACACTATATTGAACTCACCCTGCATATGACCGCTCCGCTCACAACGCAGGAAACGCAGGCGCTCCGTGCAGCAAATGAGGGACTGGTATCGTTGATCGTACATACAGAAGGCTCCGAAAGCATTCCTGTCGTCAAGCGCAGTTCAATGTCTCCGAAAGATTTGTTCGCTGAATATTACCGCTCTGTGTACGGGGACTTGCCGACGGAAGATTTGACGGAAACTTTTATGACATTATTGGAGGAAACATGAAACCCGTTTCCTTGGAGTTTTGCGGGATCAATTCGTTTTCGGAACCTGCAAAAATTGATTTTTTGAAACTGACGGAATTTGGCATCTTCGGTATTTTCGGGGATACCGGCTCGGGAAAGAGCACTATCCTTGATTGTATTGGATTTGCGCTGTACGGAAATATCGCGCGTTCACGGTCCGGAAGTATTGCCGATGTCATACATTATGCCTCAGATAAAGCGTATGTTCATTTTGAATTTGAGATCGAATTTGACGGCGCTCGCCGTACCTATCGCGTCGAACGTGAATTAAAACGTAAAAATGCGGCACAATCTCTGAAAGTGTATGAACAAAAGGAAAACTCCTGGCTCATTGTTGCCGACGGTGTGAAGGGCGGAAACGCTCTTCTGGAGCGGATCATTGGATTAGAGCAAAGGGATTTCGAAAAATGTATCGCGCTTCCGCAAGGAGAATTTGCTCAGTTTGTTCGTGCTGCGAGAGGAGAGCGTCTCAAACTTATTTCCCGATTATTCGATCTGGAGGCATACGGGGAAGCTTTGGTTAAAAGCGCGGGGAGTAAAATGACCGCCGCAAGAGAAGATCTTGCTATTACGCAGGCAAGGCTTGTTCCGTACAGAGATATTTCGGCGCAATCGATAGAAATGCTGCGAAAAGAAGCGGAACAGCTGTCTGAGGAAGAGGCCAAACTGGGCAGGGATTTATCTTCTTTGCGCGAACAGGAAAAGAGTTTTGCCACGCGAACAGAAAAGCGACGCGAGCAAGAGAAACTGTTGATGGAAATGGAGCGCCTGCAGTCCGCACTTCCGCGTATGCAAACATTAAATCAAGAACTTGACAGGATGGATAAAGCTGCGTCCGTCCTGCGGGCGTCAGATGATTTTGAGCGGACTTCGGCACAAATTCGTACCTGCATGCAAAGAGTTCAGCAGGCAGAAGCGGCACGCAGGACGGCGCAAAGCAAGTTGTCCGAATTCGCTACATGGGACCCGGAGAAGGCGGAGAAAGAAGAAGTTGCCCTGACCGACCTGATTGCCCGCGCCAAAATGCAGGCATACCGTGCGGAAGAATGTGCGACCGCAATGAAAAAACTACAGCAGATCGAAACGCAACTTGCTACAGAGCGGACTCTTTTTTCTGATTTCTCGTACGAAACGGAACGCGATGCACTCGAAAAGGCAATTGCGGCACTTGGAAGCGACGATTTCCTGGCATATGTGGAGCAGTTCGGAAAAGCAGATCTTTTGCGCGCGGAATATGCTACTTTTGCCGCCGAACTTGAGGCTCTGACAGAACAATATCCCGTGATCCTTCCCGCGGCAGAACCGTTGGTGAAAAAATATAAGATACTTTCTGCAGGCGATAAATCTGACTTACAGACGATACGTGCATCGTATGAAGCGCGCCAAAAGGAGCGTAACCGTTTGCAGCAACAGGCAATGATGCTGGAAAAGCGCAAAGGACGTTATGATTTGCACCTGCAGAACCTCAGCGAGTTGACGCGTGTCAGAAAGGAAACTTCGGACCGCATAGTAACTCTTTCAGAGGGTTTGGAGAACATCCCGTCGATTTCTGTTCTTGAGCAGGAACTTCGTGAAAAACGCGTCGAACGTCAGCGTAAAAGAAGAGATCGCGAAGATGCGCAGCGTGCGGCGTCCGAAGCAGAGATTCTTTATGTCTCTGTCAATGAGCAGTTGAATGCGGCTCAGTCGAGCGCCGAACATGCTCAAAACCGCCTTAAGCAGATATTGGACGATGGCGGTTTTCCAAACGTAGCTGAAGCAAAGATGCTGTTTGAAAAATACGGAGACCCTGCCAAGGCAAGGCAGCGTATCGAAGAATATAAACAACAATACAGCGCGGTGCGTGCACGTCTGCGCACTCTTTCGGAAGAAGATCTTTCCGACGCCACACCGGAGCGATATGCTGCTGTCAAAGAGCAACTGTCCGAATGCGAACAAAAAGTTCAGGATTGTACGCGTACGCTTGCCGTAAAACGCGAGGCTCTCGCGCGGGCGGAAACGGCACTGAAAGAAAAAATCGCCCTGGAAAAGGAGTTTGCTACGCGCGAGAAACAATTTATGCTGTATGAGAGGCTGAGAAAGCTGCTCGAAGGCAATAAATTTATGGAATTCGTAGCGGAGGAGTATTTGCAGACCGTTGCGATCAATGCAAGCAATCGTCTGTTGTCGCTTACCGATGGCAGATATTTCCTGCGATATGATAGCGGATTCTTTGTGGGCGATAACTTCAACGGCGGGAATCTGCGCGGCGTATATACACTCTCCGGGGGAGAAACTTTTTTGGTCTCGCTCTCACTTGCACTAGCTTTGAGTGCCGAGATCTGCGCAAGATCGCTGCGGCCCATTGAGTTTTTCTTTCTTGATGAAGGATTCGGAACACTGGACGAGCGTCTTATAGACACTGTAATGGATAGTCTTGAACGATTAAAAAGCGAAAACTTTTCGATCGGGATTATTTCCCATGTCGAGGAACTCAAACACAGGATTGACCGCCGTCTCCTGGTCACAAAAGCAACAGAGAGGCACGGTTCGCAGGTTCGCATGGAGTGAGGTGAAAATTGGCAAACACATTTTTGACCCCTGTTACGCTTTGGAAGGATTTTGACGATACGCTCCCCTTGGAAGTTATGACGCTCTCTGAACGGAACGAAGACGGGATCATACAGCGCGATATTCGCTTCCTTGGCAGAAGGGCAGGAGACAGGCGGGTTAATATTTACGCAAAATACGTCTTTCCTGAAAAGGCAGGGCGTTTTCCTGCAATCATGGTGTTTTTTGAGGCGGGAAACCCGTTTGATGAGGTATTTGTAAAGCGCTTTGTCAGACGCGGATACGGTGTCTTATGCGTGGATTATTGCGGCGATAACGGCACCGATCTTCACACGGTGTATCCTCCGGCTGTCGATTATGCAAATTATGTCAGAGCGGGGTCTCATCTGAATAAAGCCGAGCCTACGGCGCGCGAAACCAGCTGGTATGAATGGGCCGGAGTTGCCCGCTATGCGGCGAAGTTTCTGGCAACACGCGAGGAAGTCACAAAATACGGAGCAATCGGGTTGAGAACCGGCGGAGAGATCATCTTTAAAATTGCACCGTATGTGAAGCTCGGGTGTATGATATCGGTGTGTGCTGCCGGATGGCTTGCTTATCGCGGGCGGGAAAAATTCACAGGCGAAAAACAGGTTTTTGATGAGGAACATCATCGTTTCATCGCGGGACTGGACTCACAAAGCTATGCACCGTATATCAATTGTCCCGTTCTGCTGTTATCTGCAGTAAACGACACAAAACATGATTATGATCGTGTGTATGATACGTTTCAGCAGTTGAATCCTGCAATTCAAAAATCATTTCTGTATTCTTCACATGGAAACGGTCTCATCGGTTCGCATTCCATTGCCGATATTGATTTGTTTCTCGACAAGTATCTGAAAGATATGTCTGTCTTTGTCAGCGATACAGTAGATTTGGCAGTTGAAGAAAACGATTGCGGAGATCTCGTGGCAAAAGTTACTTTTGACAAGGACGCGGAACTCAAGGAGTGCGGTATATTTTTCACAGAGCAGATCTCGGGAGCGCATGCGCGCGACTGGACGCGTGTCCTTGGAAGCCTCAACGAAGTCAAAGATAATTGCGTTGTCATTCCGTTGAGCATTTACGAAAAAAGCAGCCGCGCTTTAGTATATGCTTTTGCAAATTACTCCAACAACTTTTCCGTAACTTCCAAAATCCAGGAAGTCGTGATCACAAAGCCCTATCGAAATGCTTGCCTGAAAAGCCGTATCATTTATTCTGCGGAACGAGATTCCCTGAACGGGGTCTCCGGCTTCCGGCGGCGCGCACGTTCAATCGCATCGTGTTTTGCGGATAGTACGGGGGTAGATGCAAAACTTTTACCGGGGTACGGCGGTCTTTTGGGCGCAACGGCAGAAGCCGGTTTGGTTTCTTATCGCGTGAATGAACCGCGCTATGCCGCTCCGGACGGCGCATCTCTCCGGCTTGACGCTTACTGCAAAGAAGATGCGCATCTGAAAGTCATTTTCTACTTTGACGGCAACGAAGAAAAGGCGTTTGCCACAGAGGTCTGGCTCGAAGGCGGGGGCAAGTGGAAGAGTTTCTGCTTTGATGCTTCCGATTTCAAATCTCAGACCGGAGAACATATCGAAAACTTCCGGAATGCCGTCTCGCTTGTTTTTATCGGCGATAAGGAAGTGCTTATCAATAACATATTATGGATTTGAAGCGGTTTCCGATAGATGCCGTCGTCGAGACAAAAAAACCGCACCCCTGCGGCGGGGTTCTTTGGAAGATCGTACGTACGGGCGCCGATTATAAGATCAAATGCCTTACATGCGGACGCATCGTCATGCTGACGCCGGATGAACTGAAGAAACGGGTAAGACGCATTGTGGAGGAACGGGAATGATGCAGCGCCCCGAAATGCTCAATCAGCGAAGAAAAAAATCCCCCGTTTTTCTTTCGATTCTCACTGCGATCCTGGTTCTGGTATCCGCAGTCGTTCTTCTGGATTCGATTCGGGCAATGTTTATGTTTACAGTGGAGATCAAAGGATCGTCCATGCTGAATACATTTTACGGCGGCGAGCGTATTGACGGAGATTACCGCGGAGGGGACATCGTATATGCTTTGAAGAATTTCACGGCAGAACGAGGAGATGTCATAATCATCGATACGTCGGACAGCGCTTCCTTTGCCGGGAACGGAGGAACGGTCTTTTCGTCGGAAATTATCATCAAACGCCTGATCGCGACTGAGGGTGACAGCGTGAGATGTGAACACGGTGTCGTCTATCTGAAAAAGCCGGGAGAAGAATATGTTGCGCTCGATGAACCGTACGCAATCACGCGTCCTGACTATTCATTTCCGGAAGTGACACTCAGCGAAGGGGAGATATTCTTTCTCGGCGATAATCGTCCGATCAGTCTTGATTCTCAGGAAGTTGTGGCATATGGCTATCATCTGTTGACGGAAAACAGCATTATCGGCGTTGTCCCGGAATGGGCAATCTCTATAAAGTGGTTTACGACAGGATGGGAGAATTTCCGCTCGACAATCAATTCATTTTTTACTTGATCATTTACTGGAGGACCTTCTATGATTCAACTGACTGCAGACAGCACCTGCGACCTTGGCGAAAGTATTGCACAGCATAATATCGGAATCATGCCTCTCTCTGTGATTCTCGGAGAGAAGGCGTATCGTGACGGTGTTGATATCATTCCACAAGATATCTTCGGATATGTCGAACAGACAGGACAGCTTCCGAAAACTGCTGCCCCCGGCATTGCAGATTACGAAGAATTTTTTACCCCTTATGTTGAAAGAGGAGATATCGTCATTCATTTCAGCATATCATCGAAGGCATCTTCCGCATATTCCTATGCCACAGAAGCGGCAAGAAGTTTTTCCGGAAAGGTGTATGTCGTTGACAGCAAAGCGCTCTCAACAGGTCAAGGACTCCTTATTCTGAAGGCAGCCGACTTGCGGCGGGAAGGCAAATCTGCGGAAGAGATCGTCGAAGCGGTCAATGCGCTCCGCCCGTCCGTCAATACTTCCTTTATCCCGGACAGATTGGATTATCTCTATAAAGGGGGGCGTTGTTCGCGCCTTGCATTTTATGGAGCTAATATTCTGAAGATCCATCCGCTGATTGAGATGGACGACGGACAACTTGTCCCCGGGAAAAAGTATCGTGGCGGCATGGTGCGTTGTATAGAACAATATGTGAATGATCTTGCTGCAAAATATCCCGAATATGAGACGCGACGCTGTTTTATCACACACAGCCATGCAGATGAGGAAGTAGTTGCCGCAGCTAAGAAAAAAGTGGCAGAGAGTTTTCAGTTTGAAGAGATCCTTGAAACGGTTGCCGGCTCTGTCATTACAGGACACTGCGGACGTAACACGCTCGGTGTTTTGTTTATTGCAAAAAAGGGAGAACAGGCATGATCAGATTATATACCGATGATGATCTTTGGGAAGCATATGCGCAGCGTCGTCGGATCCTTGCTGTCCTTTTTGCAGTGACAGGCGGTTGGTTTCTTGCGCTTCTCGGATTGTTTATCTATTATGTCATGTTACCATATGCAGACCCAAACCAGACATGGGTCACTGTGGTTTCCGGTATCATTACCGCATTATACATTATCTTTCTGTTCCCGTATATGGGAATCTGTTTTAAAAGAAGCAACGCTTATTGTAAAATGCTGAAATTTATATCGCTCGGACTGAAGGAGTCAGCCGTTCTTCCTTTCGCAGGAATAGACGACTGGTTGACGCACGACGGCGTGGATGTGAATGTAGCGAATTTTCAAGTGCGCAATATCAAACGGGATGAAGAAATGATCCGTCAAATTTATGTGGACGGAGAAAAAGATTTTCCTCCCTTTGAAGAGGGTCAGCAGGTGCGCATCGTTTCACAGGGGAATTTGCTCATCGAATATGAAATTTTATCGCAGGACAAGGAGAAACAGCTATGCGTGCAGTCGTAACGGTGACCGGCTCAGATAAACGCGGGATCATTGCAAAGGTAAGCGCCTTTTTATTTGAACATAATATCAATATTGAAGATGTTTCGCAGACAATTCTCGGAGATCAATTTGCCATGATCATGATGGTAGATATGTCGGAGAGCCGAGAAGCGTTTGCCTCGGTTGCCGCGGCACTCGCGCAGCTGGGAGAAAAGATCGGTGTAACTGTCCGCCTGCAACATGCGGATATTTTCGATGCCATGCACAACGTATGACAGGACGCCGTTGAGTTCGAGTCATGATCATTATTTCGCGGATAAATTTTTATGTTCAGTAAATTTGATGTAATTGAAACGATCGAGATGATCGAAAAAGAACATCTCGATATCCGAACTGTAACAATGGGGATCTCACTTCTGCCGTGCATTCGCGCCACGGCCGGTGAGACGTCCGATGCCGTCTATGACCGCGTCATGCAAAAGGCAGAGCGCCTTGTGGAAACGGCTGCAGAGTTGTCGTCGGAATACGGGATCCCGATCGTCAACAAACGCGTATCCGTTACGCCTGTTTCCCTCATTTCGGCCGCTTTTCCATCGGAAAGCGGAAAAATCGGCGCGGCTCTCGATCGGGCTGCGAAAGAACTCGGTATTGATTTTTTGGGCGGCTATTCTGCGCTTGTGCATAAAGGAACCGCAGATTATGAGAAGTTATTTCTTTCGACCATTCCTGAAGTACTTGCATCAACAGACCGTCTATGTTCTTCGGTGAATGTCGGTTCCTCGAAATCCGGTATCAATATGGACGCGGTCCGCACAATGGGCGAGATCGTTTTGAAAACGGCGCAGCTTACTAAAGATAAAGATGGCCTCGGCTGTGCCAAACTTGTCGTGTTTTGCAATGCCGTGGAAGATAATCCCTTCATGGCAGGCGCTTTCCACGGCGTGGGGGAAAGCGATACGGTCATTAACGTCGGAGTTTCCGGTCCCGGCGTCGTCGAACATGCGCTCAAATATATCCCGGATGCGGATCTCACAGATGCCGCTGAGCTAATTAAAAGGACCGCGTTTAAAATTACTCGCGCCGGTCAGCTGATAGCGCGGGAAGCGGCAAAACGTCTGAATGCACGATTCGGCATCGTTGACCTATCTCTTGCACCGACACCCGCAAGAGGGGATTCCGTCGCGCACATTTTGGAGACACTCGGACTTGAAGTTGTCGGGTGTCACGGAACGACTGCGGCGCTTGCCATGCTCAATGATGCTGTCAAAAAAGGCGGCGTTATGGCATCTTCGCGCGTCGGAGGGCTCTCAGGAGCGTTCATTCCGGTGTCCGAAGATATTGGCATGATTGAGTCGGCGACGGCAGGGCAAATTTCTATCGATAAACTTGAAGCCATGACTTGCGTCTGTTCGGTAGGGCTGGACATGATAGCTATCCCCGGCGATACGCCTGCATCGACAATTTCTGCAATTATTGCGGATGAAGCGGCAATCGGCATGATCAACAATAAGACGACGGCGGTGCGCGTCATACCTGCACCCGGAAAGAAGGTGGGGGATGAAGTAAGTTTTGGCGGACTTCTGGGCAGAGCGCCCGTCATGCCCGTTCATACGGGAGACGCAAGTGCGTTCATTCGCCGCGGCGGGCTGATCCCTGCCCCTATACACAGCTTTAAAAATTAGGAGGACTTATGGAGCGTTCAGATATTCAAACACAATATCAATGGGATCTTTCGGATATCTTCCCGAGTGACGAAGCGTGGGAGGCGGCTTTTGACGAAATTTGCGGGATGCCGGATTTCGGAGCGTACCGAGGGAGACTTGGAAATGCGGAATCCGTACTTGCCTATCTCAGAACGCAGGATGCATATGAGATCGCATTAATGCGCGTCTATTTGTATGCATTCTTACGGAATGCGCAGAATCAGAGCGTGACAAAATATATTTCCTACCTTGGAAGGGTGACAACACTGTTCACAAAACTTTCTTCTGAGACTGCATTTGCGCTTCCCGAGCTTACATCGTTGCCGGACGAACTGCTCATTGAATTTTCCAAAAACCCTGCACTTTCAGACTATGACACAATGTTCCTGCGTCTGTTAAAAGAGAAGAAGCATGTCCTTTCAGAAAAAGAGGAGCGCATACTGGCACTTGCGGATGAACCGCTGCAGACGGCAAGTGATGCGTTCAATATGCTGAATAATGTGGAATTAAATCTTCCCGAAATGGATTATGAAGGGAAAAAAGTGCAGCTTACGCACGGCACATATGGCGTCGTTTTACATGGGAAAGACCGTTCCAAACGGGAAGAGGTTTTTCATCTCTATTATGGGGCATACCGTAAAATCGTCAATACACTTGCCGTGACATATGCAGGCAATGTAAAACGCAATATTTTCCTCAAAGCGGTTCGTGGGTTCGATAGCTGTCTGCAGATGGCATTATTCGGAGAGGAAGTGGAGCGTTCCGTATATGATAATCTGATTGCCTCCGTTCATTCTGCGCTTCCTGTTCTGCATCGTTATATTGAAGTCCGAAAGAATACGCTTGGCTACGAGAAGATGCATATGTACGATATGCATGTATCACTCGTAGAAGATGCGGATCTTGCCTTACCTTATGAAGAAGCGTTCGACTTGGTAGAAAAAGGTCTTGCTCCTTTAGGCAAGGATTACGTTGCCTTGCTTCATAAAGGAAGAACGGAACGTTGGCTCGACGTCTACGAGACGGAAGGAAAAACAAGCGGCGCATATTCCATCGGAGTTTATGGGAATCATCCCTATGTCTTGCTTAATTATACGCAGACCCTCACGGATATTTTCACAATTGCACATGAAATGGGACATGCGCTCCATTCCTATTTTTCCAATCAAACCCAGCCGTATGCAAAATCGCAGTACAAGATTTTTGTGGCTGAAGTTGCGAGTACCGTTAATGAAATGCTTCTACTGCGCTATCTGCTGAATGAAACCACGGACAAGAAAATCAGAAAGTATCTGCTCAACTATTTCATGGATATGATCAGAATGACGCTTTTCCGTCAGACACAGTTCGCTGAGTTTGAGGCGGAAGCGCATGCAATGGCGGAAAAATGTGATCCGCTCAATAAAGATAATCTTTCGGAACTTTACTATGGACTAAACAAAAAATACTACGGCGATCATGTCGTACATGATCGTGATATAGAGATCGAGTGGGCGCGTATCCCGCATTTTTATAATGCTTTCTATGTATATAAGTATGCAACGGGTATAACTGCGGCAATTGCGATCAGCGACAAAATTATCAAAGAGGGGCAACCGGCCGTAGATCGCTATTTTGAATTTTTACGGAGAGGGTGTTCTATGGATCCCGTAACCTTGCTGACAGATGCCGGTGCAGACCTTACAAAAAAAGAGACGTTTGATGCTGCAGTCAGACAATTTTCCGAGGCTCTTGCCGAGTTTGAGTCGCTTGCATGATTTTACAGAGGAAATTTCATGACAAATAATCAAATGCCGCACAATTTGGAAGCAGAGTCCGCGTTGCTCGGCTGTATCATAATTGACGGCGATATTCAGTCTGAACTTTTGGAATCATTGAAAGATGAGGATTTCTATCAGGAGTCCAATCGTTTGGTTTTTGATGCGATGCGCAAGGTTTACGGCGGACGTAAGCCCGTGGATATCGTAACACTTACCGATATGCTTGAGCGTGAAGGAACGCTGGAAAGAGCAGGCGGTCTGCAACGCATTACTGAACTTGCAGAACTGACGCCATCCGCGGCAAACTATAAGCAGTATTTCGAGATTGTCCGTCGTGACGCGATCCGCCGCAGTCTGATCCGAGCCGCAAACGGGATCATAGAAGTAAGCACGAAGGGAACGGAAGCACGGGAGGCAATTGCTTTTGCGGAAAAACAGGTCTATGACATTTCAAAACAAGAGGATGGCAGCCAGCTTTCTGGTCTTTCCGACGGGGCTGTGATCCGACAGGTCCTCGGGAAATTTGAAGATATTCAATCCGACCCAAATGCTTTTCGCGGCCTTCCCACCGGTTTTAAACATCTCGACCGCATCACAAACGGATTGCAGAGATCTGACTTGATTGTCGTTGCAGCGCGCCCCGGTATGGGAAAAACATCACTTTCCATGAATATTGTGGAAAATGTATGCCTTAACAACAATAAAACTGCCGCAGTCTTTTCGTTGGAAATGCCGCGTAGTCAGATCGTGCAACGCCTTCTCTGCGCCCATGCGGGCGTCAGTATGGAAAAAGCGTTGTCAGGTCAGCTTAACCAAAAGGAATGGAAGCACCTGATGATTGCAAGTGACAAATTACAGCGAAGCAAAGTATTTATTGACGATTCTTCCCGCGTGACGCCTGCGGAGATCCTTTCCAAATGCCGCCGCCTTGCTGCTGCCGAGGGGGGGCTTGATCTCATTATGATTGACTATATTCAGCTCATGGGCGGAGTCGGCGGAAAAGGCGGTGGCTCATTTGAGAACCGACAGCAGGAGATCGCATCTATTACGCGCGACCTAAAAATCATGGCAAAAGAGCTTGATGTTCCGGTCATCGCGCTTTCTCAGTTGAGACGTATTCAAACCAAAGAGCCACAACTTTCCGATCTTCGTGAATCGGGCGCGATTGAGCAGGACGCGGATATTGTTATGTTTATCAACCGTCCGGACGTCACTGCCACTGCGGAAGAATTGGCAAAACACACCATTGTCAAAGGCTCAGCGGAAATTATTCTTGCCAAACACCGGAACGGCTCTTTGGGCCGGGTGCAGCTCAGGTTCCTCGGTGAGCTCACCAAGTTTGTTGATGTAGACGAACAGAATGTTTCCGATGAAGAACCGCCTCATTTTGCGCCTCCTGAAGAATACGGGGACGGAGCTTATTATGACGAAGTGCCATTTGATGAGGGAACCGAATGAAAACGCAGATCCTTTCCGTTACTCCACAGTCACTGGCATATGCAAAAGAACTCATTGCGTCGGGGGAAGTTGTAGCGTTCCACACGGAGACGGTATACGGATTGGGCGCCGACGCCCGAAACGACCAGGCGGTGAAAAAGATCTTCACGCTCAAAGGGCGTCCTGCCGATAATCCGCTTATTGCCCACGTTCAAACCGGATATGATATTTCATCACTTGTAGAAACGCCGCCTTACACGGCACGTCTTCGGGAAAAGTTCCTTCCAGGGCCGCTGACAATGGTCTATCCGTCCAAAGGAAAGGTCAGCTCCTATGTTTCCTGCGGCCTTACAACGCTCTCTCTCCGTGTGCCGTCATCGCCGACAGCACAGGCATTCCTGAAAGCCGTTGATATCCCGATTGCTGCGCCGAGCGCCAACCGTTCCAAACATGTATCCCCGGTAACGGCGCAACATGTTGCAGACGATTTTGACGGTGATATCCCTCTCATTCTGGACGGGGGTGTGTGTACGGGCGGAATTGAAAGCACTGTACTTGATTGCACAGGAAAAATACCTTCCATTCTTCGGGCCGGACTTGTAACAAAAGAAATGATTGCTGCAGAGGTCGGAGCTTGTGACGTTTATGTTCCGCAAGAAGGGGAAAAGCCGAAAAGTCCCGGAATGGCATACAAACACTATGCCCCGTCTTGCCGAACCGCCTTTTTTAATAAGGAGGAATGGGAAAATGCAATCAAATGTTACCTCACTGAACAAGGGAAAGGGGGAACTCCTTTCTTCCTGTGTGAACACTCTTTTGTAGAAGAACACCCTGGATTATACGCGCTTGATCTTGGAGAGACGCCTGAAGAAATGGCGGCACGTCTGTATGCCCATCTCCGCACCGGTGAACGATGCGCAACACTTTTGATCGGCATTGAGCCAAGACAAAGCGGCGGTGTGATGGACGGTGTTCGAAACCGTATGCTGCGTGCATTCGGACAATCGGAAAAACGCGGCGCAAGATCCTGAACGGAGGCCGTATGAAACACAAGAAGATCATTTTTGTTTGCACCGGAAACACATGCAGGTCTCCGATGGCAGAAGCTGTTCTGAAAGATGAATTGAAACAACGCAAGATCCGTTGGTATACAATTTCCTCAGCGGGACTCCATGCCGCTCCCGGAGCGTCGATGTCGGATAACAGCAAACACGTTCTGCAAGAAGCGGGCATTGCGTATGCTCCTGAGTTTCGTGCAAGGCGTATTACTCAAAAGATGGTAAATGATGCTTACGCCGTAGTTTGCATGACGTGGGAACAAATGCAGCAATTCAACGGAGCGACCAATGTGACTTGTATGTACGAGTTGAGCGGCAAGGATATTCCCGATCCGTACGGACAAAACATTGATGCATATCGCAAGACGCTTCATTTGATATGTGAATGTATGCCCGCGGTAATTCGTAAGCTGGAAATAAAAAACAAAAAATAATTAAAATCTAGGGGGAAACAAAGATGAAAATTGCAATTGCCTGCGATCATGGCGGACTTACTTTGAAACAAGAGGTCAGTAAATGGCTCATCGCAAACAATTATGAAGTCATGAATTTCGGTACGGATAGCAATGCTTCCTGTGATTATCCTGATTTCGGGGTAAAGGCTGCGGAAGCCGTCGCTTCCGGCGTATGCGATTTCGGTATTGTTGTCTGCACTACCGGAATCGGTATTTCCATTGCGACAAATAAGGTCAAAGGGGTCCGTTGTGCGCTCTGCTCCGAACCTTTGTCGGCTAAGATGACACGTTTGCATAATAATGCGAATGTTCTTGCTATGGGCGGAGGAATCATTGGCATCAATATGGGACTGGAAATCGTCAGAACATTCCTTGAAACGCCGTTTTCTGAGGAAGGAAAGCATGTCCGGCGTATCGATAAAATCACTGAAATTGAAGACAAATATATGAAATAATGGGAAAAGCATTCAAAGATAAGTTATTAGAGTCCTTTACTTCCATCATTCCCATCTCAGTGATCGTGCTTATACTCAGTATCGCATTTGTACCGTTGGAAACAGGTACATTTGTACTCTTTCTGATCGGAGTATTTCTGCTTATTGTGGGGTTGGGAGGATTCATGCTTGGCGCTGATCTCTCTATGCTTGTCTTCGGTGAAAAGATCGGTGCGACAATGACGCATACTCGAAAGATTTGGTTGATCGCGCTTCTGTCTTTCGTGATTGGCATAATTGTTACAATTGCGGAACCGGATTTGCAGATTTTAGCCGAACAGGTTCCGTCAGTCGCGGCAAAGACGTTGCTCGGTAACTATTTGCTGATTTTGACTGTGGCCGTTGGGGTTGGAATTTTCCTGACGATCGGGATGCTGCGTATTGTGCTACACATTCCGCTACATTATTTGCTTATCGTTTTCTATGCTGTCGCGTTTATCTTAAGTATTTTTGTTTCGCCTGATTTTTGGGCGGTCTCTTTCGACTCCGGCGGCGTGACGACGGGTCCGATGACGGTACCGTTTATCATTTCTCTTGGCGTCGGCGTAGCTTCTATTCGCAGCGGAAAGGGGAGCAAAGATGATTCCTTTGGATTGGTCGCTCTCTCCAGCGTCGGTCCAATCATTGCAGTTCTTACTCTTGGGATCATATTTAACATTCATGATGTTGAGTACACGCTTGCGCCTTTGACCACTGTTGAAAATACGCGCGATGTCTTCTTTGAATACTTGTACGGATTCGGACATTATGCAGAAGAAGTTGCTATTGCTCTCGCACCGATTCTTGTATTTTTTGTACTGTTTCAGATCATTTCCAAGGCATTCAGAAAGCGGCAGATCGTACGTATTTTAGTCGGGTTTTTATATACTTTCGTGGGACTTGCTTTGTTCCTGACGGGTGCCAACATCGGCTTTATGCCGGTCGGAAGGACAATAGGGCAGGGACTTGCTTCTTTGTGGGAGGGATGGCTTCTTCTTCCTGTGGGAATGATCATCGGCTACTTCGTTGTTGCGGCGGAGCCGGCAGTGCATGTTCTTACTAAACAAGTTGAACGGCTGAGTGCAGGTGCAATCAGTTCTTCGGCAATGATGAAGGGGCTTTGTGCCGGCGTCTGTATCTCTTTGGGACTTGCCATGTTGCGAATTTTAACAGGGATCAACATTATGTGGATCCTGGTCCCGGGGTATCTGATCGCTCTTGTCCTGACTTTTTTTACGCCGCCGATCTTTACCGGCATAGCGTTTGATTCGGGGGGCGTAGCGAGCGGAGCCATGGTTTCTGCATTTGTACTTCCACTTGCGATCGGCGCATGCAGTGTTCTTGCGCCGAGTGCGATCATGACGCAAGCTTTCGGTTGCGTGGCCTTCGTTGCCCTTACTCCGCTCATTTCCATTCAAATTTTAGGAATACACTATCGACATAAAACAAGTCGAGTCAGACGTAATTTTTCCAATATTGAAGACAGAATCCTGGAATACGAGGTACAATGAGATGGCGATAAAAAAAGAGAACAAGCAATCTCTTCGCTCCGGGAATCCGATCGCCGGTGTACTCGGAGCGACGCCAATTGCCGGAATGCTCGGGATCAAGCAGGGAACAAAGAGACCAAATCGAGTCAAACTTCTTGTCAGCATTGTCAATAAAAAAGATATTCTGCGCCTTAAGGAAGTAATTGACGACTGTTCCGTTTCACTTACAATTTCTTTTGCCGGAATCGGAACTGCACGTTCTCAGGTTTTGGACTACCTTGGGATTGGAGAAACCGAAAAAACCGTTGCATTTTCCCTGATTCCGGAAAGTGACGAGGATCTTATCATGAGAGAGATCCGCACGCGGATCTCTCTCTATCTAGTTGGGCGCGGCATTTCTTTCACTATTCCGCTGACCGGCATATCGGAAATTATCGCAAAAGGAATAACCGGAGCCGCAACAGAAAAATCGGTAGATGAGAGTAAAATTATGACAAACGAAACAAGACGGTATGAACTGATTTTGGCGGCTGTTGCAGCAGGTTTTGCAGAAGAAGCCATGGAGGCGGCGCGCAGTGCAGGTGCGGCAGGTGGGACGATCATTCATGCATTGTCTCTTAATAATACAAAGGCAGAGCAGTTTATCGGTGTATCGCTTTTGGAGGAACGGGATCTATTGTTCATTCTGACAAAGTGCGAAACAAAAATTCCTATTATGCAGGCGCTATTTAACAAGGTCGGATTAAAAACAGAAGCCGGCGGCATTATTTTTTCCCTACCGGTGGATAAAACTGCCGGAATTTCCGCATCAGATGAAGCGGTTGCAACAGAGGTACATTCATGAAACGTCTCATATGTATCGGTGGGGGAGAGATCAGAACCCGTGAGACGATATTAATTGACGATTATATCGCCGGAGAGGCAAAAAAATTGGCAGGAAATACACGGGCTTGTGGTCTGTTTATTCCAACCGCAAGCCATGATTGCATGCCATATTACAACTCTTTTCATAAAATATATACAGGCATTTTTGATATTAAGACAGACGTTGCCCTGACTACCCGTCAAAATTTTGATTCGGAAAAAATGAGAAAAAAGTTTGCATGTGCAAATTTCATTTATGTCGGTGGAGGAGACACTGTCTTCATGATTGACCACTGGAAAAAAACCGGCTTGTTGGAATATATGCGGGAAGCATACGAGCGGGGCGTAATTATTGCGGGTCTATCGGCAGGTGCGATTTGTTGGTTTGAAGAAATGTATTCTGATTCTGTCGTTGAGGGGGCATATGCCATGTATCCCGGAATTGGTTGGATAAAAGGTAAAATTTCTCCTCATTACAACGAAAGAATGCTTGACTTTGATCAAATAGTGTTGTATAATAGATATTGCGCTTGGGGTATTGAGAATAGAGCGGCTTTGGAATTTGTCGACGGCAAGCCCGTTAGACAAATCGGTGAGGGTAAAGTCTTTCATCTCGACGCAACGAGCGGAGTGTTGGAAAAGAGGATTTTCCGATGCGAAGAATAAGCGGACGTGGCGAAATTGGCAGACGCGCAGGTTTCAGGTTCCTGTGGGAGACCATGGGGGTTCAAGTCCCTTCGTCCGCACCATAAAGGCTGAAAATGAGCTGAAAATGCTTGTTTTCAGCTTTTTTTTGTGCTTTTTTGGACTTTTTTCCGTTCAATTTCTCTATTTTGGGGGCAAATTTGGGGGCAGAATTGGGGACAGCCCAGTCTTTCGTCCTGACACACCGCAAGCGATCAGAGCGGTAGGTCATAACAGAGCTTTTGCGCTTCCTTTTTTAGAAAGTCGTCGGAGATTTGGGTATGCATCGGTAAGCTTGCCGAGGAAATGCTCCATTCTGAGTTCACGATCATTTTTTCGACTTTGCATGGAACTATATTCCGATGAGTTGACATAGTTTTTATTATTTGTTATACTTCGAATAGGTCAAATGTCGATGATCGAATGATTGATTCGGTGCGTTTACCCCCATCATGTAACAAACGGTGGATAAATCGAGATATAGGGCGTCACTGTTTTTTATCCGCAACGGTATTGCATGCACTGAAGTCTGAAAAATCCCCGCCGAAAGGTAGTTTGCAGTAAAGCGTCCGTTAGGGGCTTGGGCGTAGGGGATACTATCCGCTGTGGCAGATCCTTGATGACTGAATTTCCATATCACATTTCCAGGCTGACTTAATTAATAAACTGAAGGGTTATATCTGGACTGTGCTCTCCGGACGCTTGTCTCGAGTATAGATTGCTTCTCAAGATTTTAGTTTGTGTCTCAAGATAGTTGGAATCGGTTCTATGTAATCTGAGAAGCTGTTGGCGTGGTCTGGATTGACAGAAAGTAAACGTTACGGCTTCTAAACGAATTCCCGCCGTCTGTTTATGCAGCAGACGGGAAATGCAAAATCTTACACGGTTTTAGTTGTACTGAAGAATCCGAATCGTTTTACTCTGCCGTTCACGTCTAATAAAATATTCCCGTACTCCTTTTCGGGAATACGGGAATATACTTTGGCAGGGGAGACGCGATTCGAACACGCAACCTACGGTTTTGGAGACCGCTAC
>ERZ1090879.507-NODE-507-length-24331-cov-8.008856_pt1 | contig 24331 bp, 16 predicted proteins | sample MGYA00478472_ERZ1090879 | MGnify/ENA primary metagenome ERZ1090879 (study PRJEB33644, sample SAMEA5815723) | chicken gut metagenome | biome: Chicken; feature: Gastrointestinal Tract; material: Caecum | place: Ireland | collected 2019-01-01 | study: A study of the... | reverse complement strand
CATGGTGTGACGGGCGGTGTGTACAAGGCCCGGGAACGTATTCACCGCGACATGCTGATTCGCGATTACTAGCGATTCCGACTTCATGTAGGCGAGTTGCAGCCTACAATCCGAACTGAGAACGGCTTTAAGAGATTAGCTAAACCTCGCGGTCTTGCGACTCGTTGTACCGTCCATTGTAGCACGTGTGTAGCCCAGGTCATAAGGGGCATGATGACTTGACGTCGTCCCCACCTTCCTCCGGTTTGTCACCGGCAGTCTCGCCAGAGTGCCCAACTTAATGCTGGCAACTGACAACAAGGGTTGCGCTCGTTGCGGGACTTAACCCAACATCTCACGACACGAGCTGACGACAGCCATGCACCACCTGTCACTTTGTCCCCGAAGGGAAAGCCTAATCTCTTAGGTGGTCAAAGGATGTCAAGACCTGGTAAGGTTCTTCGCGTTGCTTCGAATTAAACCACATGCTCCACCGCTTGTGCGGGTCCCCGTCAATTCCTTTGAGTTTTAATCTTGCGACCGTACTCCCCAGGCGGAGTGCTTAACGCGTTAACTTCGTCACCGATACAATACCGACAACAAGCACTCATCGTTTACAGCATGGACTACCAGGGTATCTAATCCTGTTTGATCCCCATGCTTTCGAGCCTCAGCGTCAATATACAGCCAGATAGTCGCCTTCGCCACTGGTGTTCTACCCAATATCTACGAATTTCACCTCTACACTGGGTATTCCACTATCCTCTCTGTAATTCTAGCCACATAGTCATAATGGCAATTCCAAAGTTAAGCTCTGGGATTTCACCACTATCTTACATAACCGCCTACACTCCCTTTACGCCCAGTAATTCCGAACAACGCTTGCCCCCTTCGTATTACCGCGGCTGCTGGCACGAAGTTAGCCGGGGCTTCTTTAGGTGCTACCGTCATCATCGTCACACCCGAAAGAGCTTTACAATCCGAAAACCTTCTTCACTCACGCGGCATGGCTGGGTCAGAGTTGCCTCCATTGCCCAATATTCCTCACTGCTGCCTCCCGTAGGAGTTTGGACCGTGTCTCAGTTCCAATGTGGCTGATCGTCCTCTCAGACCAGCTATAGATCGTCGGCTTGGTAGGCCGTTACCCCACCAACTACCTAATCTTCCGCGGGCCGTTCTTTCGGCGATAAATCTTTCCCCCTCAGGGCTTATGCGGTATTAGCAGTCGTTTCCAACTGTTGTTCCCCACCAAAAGGTACGTTCCCACGTGTTACTCACCAGTGCGCTACTTTCATTGCTCGGTGCAAGCACCCAACAAATCACGTTCAACTTGCATGTGTTAAGCCTGCCGCCAGCGTTCGTTCTGAGCCAGGATCAAACTCTCATATTAAAATGATTTCTCAATCCTGTCTAAATTACTCATAAAAGAATTTCTTTGGTTCCTTTGAATACTTCAGACTTTATTCATATTTTCTCAATATTAAATACCGTCTGCGTATCCTCTTTTTTTCTTCCTATTCACTCTGTTCTATAACTGCCATTCGGTTGGTGTTTTAAGTGAAGCACCGTTACCGTGTCGGCGAAGTGGTTTATAGGACAACCCAAGCAAGATGTCAACACAAAAAAGCAAAAAAATTTGATTTTTTTTCACATTTTTTCTAACTCATTGATTAGAGGATAATTTTTTGTGCATGTTTTTTGAAAGGAAAACGAGGGTTTGTTTCCTTTTTTTTAACCTTATCGCCTTACTATAGGTTCAATATAGCATAACAGAAAAAGATAACAAGGTAGCATTTATGTTAAAAAACAGTATCTTAGCTCTAACTTTAGTTGTAATCCTTTCGGCTTGCGGGAATCAGGAGAAGCCGATATTAAAAGGAGTCGACGGTTCCGAAGTTCCGCCGGCGTTTGCAAGTTTTCCCGATGTTCCGTTTCCGGAACCCTCTTATATAGATATGGGTGAGACCAGAACTCTGGGCAGCGGGCAGAACTGGAGCGGCAGTTTGATTTTTTCGACTCCTTTTTCAGCCAACAGCATTTATGATTTCTACGTTTCCGAAATGCCGAAGCTGCGTTGGTCGGAAGTGGCGGTTGTGCGCGCAAAAATCAGCCATATGACTTACTTGCGCGACCGCAGGGCAATTCAAATTCTGATTGAGCGGCTGGGCAGCGACGAATCGCTGGTGACAATCACGGCAATTCCGAATGACACCGGCGTTACACAAAAGAACTGATTCAGGAGTCTTAACCGATGCGATTCGACTTTTTTACTCTGGGCGGCAGCCAATTCTGGGAAGACGTCTTTTTTTATCAAAAATGGCGAATCCAGAGAAATTATAAGACGAAACAATACCGGCTCCTGGACAACTGGGACATTCGGCGCGCGGAAGGCCGTTTTGAGAACTGCCGGCGTGCTTTTCTTAAATATATTGAAGTCTTCCAGCTTTCACGGCAGAAGGGACATATGGTTATTATGCTGCACGGACTCGGCGAAAGCAAAAACATCTTCAAGCCTTTATGGCGAGAAGCACTGAAAAACGGCTATATGGCCGCAGCAATCAACTATCCTTCTACCCGCAAGAGAATCGACGGACACATTCGCCAGCTTGACTTTTTTATGAATCATCTGGAAGACGTACAGGAAGTTTCTTTTGTAACAAACGGTATCGGCGGCGTCATTTTAAGGAAATTGCTTTCGTTTGATTCGCCGTGGCGGCACAAAATAAAGCTCAACCGGATTGTAGAGGTCAGCCCTCCGAATCAGGGAAGCACTCTGTTTAAGCTGTTGGACAAATATCGGCTTTTTCAACGGGTTCTGGGACCGATTCTGAAAGATGTTACGCCGGAAGCGGCCAAACGCCTTCCGCCGTTTGAGAATCCTCAGCAAGTCGGCATTATCAATTGCGTGCCGGTGTGGAAACGAATCCTGTTCCTGCTGCCCGAAAAATGGCGGCAAATGCTGGGAAGCGGCGAAGATGCCGAACTAAAAGGCGTCAAACAAACAATTACGATAAAAAATACGCTTTTTAATCCTTTTAAAAATGAAGAAGTTGTTCGCAGATGCGTCAAATTTTTGAATCAGGGCAAGTTCTGAAACATGGCGAAAAAATCAAAAAACTGTAACAAATTTTTTTACTTTTATATGCTAGAATAGAGATAGCATGAAGCAGAAGCTTTAAAAAACCGAGGATATGATGAGAGCAATACTGGTAAACATAATCATCTTTATGGCCATTATAGGAGCCTATTATATTGACTTCTTCGGCTGGTTTACCTCTCGTTATGCCTTTTGGGGCGCATTAGCTCTGGTGGCGGTTGTATTTATTATTGCAATAAAAGTTCTGGGCAATCCTTTTGCCGGAGGAGACGACGATGACAATAAATAAGTTTATAAAATATACCTCCCTGTTAGTGCTCGGAACCTGGATGCTGTCTGCTCCGGGCAATGCTTTTGCTGAAAACGAAGCTGTCAGCAAAGATGTTAATGAAATAATCAATCGCTTGATGGCACCTGACGATAACAGCACTGGTGCAAAAAAATTAGAAAATGAAGAATTAGCCAAAATCCGCAGTAAACTGCTTTCTGAGATTAAAGGTCTCCAAAAGACATACAAAGAAAATATGGAAGGGATTGAAAATTATCAGAAACAGATTGAAGAATTACAAAAAAAAGTTGGAGAAGTGGAAAAAGAACTAAATGGTTTTGAAAAGACGGCAATTATCGGCGGCGCCCTTGCCATTATCGGTACAGTCGGTCTGGCAATCGGCACCGGGGGCGTGGGATTGGTTATCGTCGGTGTAGCTACGGCGGTAGGAGCCATAGCGGCAGAACACTATGCCGAAGATCCGGATTCGCTGAGACGCTTGATTAACGGCAGCTATACATGGTCCACACAGCAGCTGATTTCCAATACGAAAACTATTGATGCTTCCAGTATTACTAATGTGGAAGCGAAAGACGAGAAACAGAAACAAGCCCTGCAAAAGGCCATCAGTGTCGTCCAAGAATACAATGCCGTAGCTCAAAAACTTCATGAACTTGGCAAATCTGCACTTTCTACAGCACAGCAACTTGATCAGAAAGTCGAAGAACTTAACAGCATGCAGACAACCATTAAGGCCGGGCAATCTCTTTATAAATATACTGTCATGGGTAAAGACAAAGATGGCAACCCCATTATCCTTGCTGAATATTATTTCATAATGGAGGGCGACAAATTCCAGTCCATTACCGGCGTTACCCGCGGTTGTGTGCCGTTGCCGGCCAAACTGGCAGAATCCAGAAGCTGTATTTACTGCCCGTTATTTAAAACGATTTTCAATGCGGCACAAAGCATGTCCACCAAAGCTTATGACAAACTGGCCGGGCCGTTGGCCAATGTGATGCTGATTGGTTTTGCCATTGTGATTGCTTTTATGGTTTTGAAAAACGTCAGTTCGTTTACCAAGCAGGATGCACCCAAATTCGTAACCGAGCTGCTGGTCAATATGTTTAAGGTTCTGGTAGCTTATTATATGTTAAAAAACGCCAATATTGTTTACGGCTACATCGTGGGTCCCGTACTTAAAGCCGGTTTTGAATTCGGTTCAAGTCTGCTGTTTGCTAAAAACGACAGCTATCTGGCGGCCTGTGACGTTTCAAAAACGCTTCAGGGCGTGTCAAACGGGGTTATGCCGGCATACCTTTACACCAATCTGGATTGCTTTATCAAAGCCGTACAAGCAGAAGTGGCCGTTCCGCAGAGTGTCGGTTCATCTTTAATGTGCGTTGCCCGCAATGCCGGTAAAGAGAGTATCGGACCCGTCCGCAACGTTTTGTGGGATTTCGGCATGATGTTCCAAGGATTTGCCATTTGGGTCATGGGCTGGATTATCTCTTTGGCTTTTGCTTTCTATCTGATTGATGCGACAATTCAGCTGGGCATTATCGGCGCTTTGATGCCGTTCCTGATCGCCTGCTGGCCGTTTAAGGCAACCCGCAACTATACGAGCAAAGGCTGGGGTATCTTTATGAACACATTCTTCGTTTATGTTTTCATGGGATTGGTCGTCAGTATCAACGTTGAATTGCTGGGACAGGGATTAACCGGTTCCAAAGGCGGATTTGATGCCATTATGAAAGCCTTGAACGGTAATAACGTTCAAGAACTCAAAGAATTACTGGATATCGGCTTTGCCGGCTTCCTGGTCTTGGTTGCCTGCTGTCTGTTTGCCTTTAAACTGACCGGACAAGCTTCTGATTTGGCCGGAACCATGGCCGGCGGCGGCGGACCGAAAATCGGTGCCAACATCGGCGGTCTGGCTTATGGTGCTGCGACAAAAGGCGTTCAGGGAACCCTTAAGACAGGTCTCGGCGCGGCTAAAGCCGTCAGTGACAAAACCGGGCTTACCAATGTTGTCAACAAAGGCAGAGATTGGGCGAAAGATAAAGTTTGGGGTGCTGTCGGCTTAGGACGCCGCAGCGGCGCTGCCGGAAATAAAGCTGCACTTCGAGCAAAAACGAATCCTTTAGCTCATTCTGCTTTAGGTGATGGAGGTGCTTTACAAAATAAATCGAATCCAACTCTTTCCAATGCTCAGAATCAAACAGCACAAAATGAAATAAAAAGTAATCCTCTCTCTCATAGTGCCTTGGGTGATGGCGGTGAGAATCAAATCAAGAAGATGCAGCAGGCCGGACCGCGGTCGCAGCAACCGGCAACACCTTCGCCGCAAACACCGACGAATCCGTCAACCCCGCAAGGCGGTGCCGCTCAAGGCGGAACACCGCACGGAAATCAGGCGGATGCGCAGCAGACTCAGACGCCGCAACAGACACCCGAGCAAATGAGACAGCAGCTGGAAAGTGATTACAACAACACCGCCAACGGCAGAGCCGGCCGGCAGATGATTCAAAACCAGACGGCAGAAGTTGCCCGCAACAAAAAAGCGGAAAACGAAGCTCAGGGTAAAATGAATTATCATAACCGCAGAGCCGATGACTACCTGAAAAAGGCTCAGTCCGCCTCTGACCCGGCTCAGAAAAAGAACTTTGAAAACCTGGCAAACGCTCAGTTTGAAGAGGCCGTCAAAGCCGAAGCCGCCTATAACAAGGCTAAAGCCGACACTCAAAAGGCTCAAAGCGAGCTGGATGCCATAAAACAGGAGAATGAGCGTTACAAGAACCAATATGTTCAAGACGAAATGAAAAAACGCAACCCGAAAAAATAATTATTTTATAACAGAGTAACGACAATGTGGAAAAGTATTGACATAGGACGAGTTTTGAAACTGCTGCTGGTGGTTGCAGTCTCTATGTTCATGCTTACCGCCTGTGCCAATGACGATAAAAACCCGGATACATCGCGGGCAGCCGTAAAAGGGGACGTTGATGAACAGAGCATCGCGCAAGATCAGGCAACATGCTGGCAGGACTCTATCATTGAACTGCTTTATGACAACATGGGCAAAGTGGCAATGGGAACCTATAACAAGATTACTTCCGGCGCCCTGACTTTCATGATGGTTGCCTTTGCGGTTTGGCTTTCTATCCGCCTGCTGAAACATGTCAGTTCGTTTACCGAAGAAAACATCGGAGAGACCTGGACCGAAATTGCCCGAAAATTCTTCCTTTGTTTTGCCTGCGGTTATGTGGCATCATCCCCACAGCAGCTGCTGTTCTTCATGAATGACATTATTTTTCCGGTTTATAATGCGTTTCTGGAATTTTCAAGCGAATTGCTGGCTCATGCCTCGCTCAGCGACAGCAAGGCCAATTCCATAAAAGTTTTCGGATTTAGTTTTACCGCAGGCAAATCCATTATCTGCAAATTGTCCGACGCTGTTGCCAATGCCGATTTGAGCGGTTTCCCCGAATCGCCGAAAGAGATGATGAAATGCATGGTCTGTGCCATGAATGACCGGATGAATCTGGGACTGGCAATGGCTTATAAGGTCTTGAAAGCTCCGGGCTTTATGGCCACGATTATCGGTCTGATGATTATCGCCTGCTTTACTTTCGTCAAACTCGGATTTGTCTTTTATCTGGTTGACACTATTTTCAGATTCACGATTATGGTGGTTATGCTGCCGATTTTGATTATGGGATATCCTTTCGGACCAACTAAAAAGTGGCTGTCGCAAGGCTTTGTCACCATTTTGAATTCTGCCGCATTTATGATGTTTATGGCAATTATGATTGCAATTGCCATGCTGGCTTTGGAGCAAATTATCATCGATAACGCCGACATTTTTGAAAACGGCACGGATAAAGATTTCAAAGAATTCAGCATTCCGTTCATGTGCCTGCTGATGATCGGTTTTCTGATTGCTTCTTCCGTTCAGCTGGCGCAGCAGGTAACCGATTCTCTGGTCGGCGGCAGCTCAAAAGGCAGCTTTAACGCCAAAGCCAAAGCGGTTATTATCGGTGCAGCCAAAGTTCTGGGCAGTATCTTTACCGCCGGTGCAGTTGCCGCCGTCAGCAAGGTCGCCGCCGGACGCAAGATTATTGAAAAAGTTCAGAACGGAAAAGCCAAAGTCGCTTCGTTCAAAAACAAAATGAACAGTTTGCGGGGGAGGTAAAAATGACTGATAAACTCCTCAAACATATTTTTAACTTCTTTCTGGCAGGATTTCTTTCCCTTAGCGTTATCCGCCCGGTTAATGCTTGGACGATAAATTTTACTGAAGAAACATGCGGCTCTGCTTATCAAGGCCGTTCCAAAGGAGAAAAAGCTTTTGAGCCTTTGGACACTCAAAAAACGCAGCAAAAGGTTAATGAAGTTAATGCAGCCACAACAAAATTAAAAAATTTTTGCGAAAAATTAGCAAAACACTTAGAACAAAGAGAAGATAATGGTGAAAAAGTAGATACAAATGTATTTCCAACTCAATCTTTTGACTGGGGATGGAAACAGGAAACTGTTGACGAATATAACCAAAGATTTGATAAAATTATTGCTCAAAACCCCAGTTTTAAAAATGAATACGACAGCTTAAAAGCGGAATATGAAAAATTAAACACGGAATTAGAGTTTGCACGTGCCGAAGAATTAGCTGAGCATAAGCGTGCCGTTGCAGCCGGAGAATATCAACCTTGCGGCAGCGAATATCCGCGAGGATGTCCGGAAGGTATGGAATGCTACTCCAGCTACAGTGTGTCAGTTCAAGGGACGGGAGGTTCATATTCTTCATCAACATTATCTTATACATGTAAAAAGTCTGAAGATGTGAAAAAACCTTTATTTGGAGAAAAACAGAAACCTGTAGAAAAGGGTACGGATACCAGTACCGTTGTTACAACAACAGCCGGATTTTCTTCTTATACGGTTAAGACTGATGAAACAGGGAAAAACACAACCGAAGAGGACGGCATAACGGTAAAACGCGGGGACAATTCGGCTTGCAGTATTCCCGACATGCAGAAGATGTATCAGTCCACCTGTTATTCCTGCAAAATTATCATGACGCTGATTACGACGTTTATGAATGCCTGCGGCAAAGTTTATGATTTAACCAGAGAAGCCGGAAGCAAGGTGTTGGTTATCGGATCAATGTTGTGGCTGGCCGCATTTGCCCTGAAGCTGGTCTCGGCTTTTACCAACCAAGAACCGATGAGCATTCTCAACACACTGCTGATCTTCATGTTCAAGGTTGCAGCCGCCTATATCGTAATTAACGTGGGTATCGGCGCCATTGTTGACCTGTTCGTCAATCCTTTGCTGCTGGCCGGTGCCGACTACGGGCTGGGATTATTACAGGCGGCAAATCAGGGAATAATCAAAGTTGCTTTGACCTCAAACTTTACCTATAACGGTACAGAAATTATTTCTCCGGTAGTTATTAACAAAATTATGGCTTTAACCGAGGGAATCGACAAGACGGTTTCCACCAATCTGGTTATCGGACATGCCCTCACCTGCCACTCTTTTAATGCAGGCATGTTGGAATATACCGGCGGATTATTCGGTGTTAACGTCACTATCCGTATTCCTGACCTCTGGATTTGGCTGTGCGGTGCCGCTATCTGGTTCTGCGGTTTTATGCTGACTTTAGGTATCGGTTACTATCTGCTTGACGTTTGTTTCAAAATCGGATTCTGCATTATGGCACTGCCGATTGTTATCGGTCTCTGGCCGTTCGGGCCGACATCAGGCAAGTTTACATCGTGCATGAGCATTATTTTCCGTTCGGCAGCTTTGTTTACTTTCCTAGCTTTGACCACTTCTTATGCATTATCGCTGATAAGCGTGTCATTAGGCGATTTGACGACTTTCTATGCCAAAATCAAGGCCGGCGATGCGGAATGGGTTTCCAACACCTTTTCCATTTCAGGCGCAAACTTTATCCTGATTATGTTTGCTTATGTTTACAGCATTAAAATGATCGGCGCCACGGTTACCGGTTATGTCGGAAAATTCTTTAACGACAGCACATTCGGTGATGCCTCTCCGATGCACATGAAAGCAACCCAGATGACCGCCTTTGTAAAAAACAAGGTCACTCAGGCCGCGTCTTTTGCCGGCGGCGTTGTCACTCATCAGGCGACACGGGCTGCCGGAGCCGTTGCCGGCGGGGCCGTCAACTTTGTCAAAAACCGGGTAAACGGCGGCAAAGATGCCAACAAAGACAATAAAGACGCAGACAAAAAAGACAATGAGGGCAAGAAAGAAGGCGACAGCCCGAAAGACAACAATAAGCCGAATTAAGCAGGTGTTATTATGGAGATGATGACTAACATATCTAAATTGACCAGACAAGCCGGATTGGCATTTGCCGCCGTTTTATGGCTGGGCTTGAATACGGCCGGCATCTCCTCCGCTCGGGCCGCAGACGTGTCTAATACCTGCGCCGTTCAATTTCATCCCTGTAAAATTGACGGTGCCGCAGCTTCAAGGAAGCTTTATCCCAACAGCCGAATTGAAGAAATGCAAAAAGGCTGTCTGAATACTGTTCCGGTTGAAACCAAAGGTTCTCTCAACTCCGTCGGACGAATTTCCGAAGAAGCCTGCCACCGTTCTACCAGTTGCAACAGTTCATACAGCACAAAAGTAAAATATCCCGACGGCAAATGTTATCGTGAACATCAGGGGATGGATGTCGCCGTACCGGAAGGGACTCCGGTTACCGCAGCGGCCGACGGAGTTATTTTATCAATCAGCTCCTGTTACGGCGGCGGCGGCAATACTGTTATTATGCAGCATGAAAAAGCCGGCGGCGGACAATATACAACAACATATATGCATCTGCAAAAATTTGCCGACAAAACAAAAAAAATTGCAGGAACCAAAGAAAAAATCGCCAAAGGAACGACCATCGGCTACGTCGGAACCACCGGTTGTTCGGACGGCACGACCAAACACGGCGCATATGGCGCTCACCTGCATATTGAACTGCGTGACGGCGGCACGGGAAAAGGCAAGATTTTGTCTCCCGCCTGCGCTTCGGCAGATGCTTTGTGCGACGGCAACGTTCCGGTTCCGGAAGCACCGGTTATCGAAAACGATCCGGATCCGCAAATGGTGACGGCGGAAGCCAGTTTAGGCAAATGCGGCAAACTGCTTCCGGCAGATAATCTGTCCGCTTTTCACCAACAGGGTGAATCCGGAGGCGATGCCGGCGCTTTCAACAAATGCTGGGCAGATGATAAAGGCGGCTGTTCTTATGGCGTTTCGCAAATGGTCTGCTACCGGGATTCCTCAAAATGGAATAATTCAACAATGGCCAGTTATTTGCAACATTTGCAGAAGAATGATCCCAGTAAATATAAGGCACTGGAAATAGGCGGCTCATTGCAAAGCACCATTAACGCCGCCTGCAATCCGCCGGCTACGCAATTTTCGCAGAAATGGCAGGCCTTAGCCTCCCAAGACAGTTCTTTCGGAACTTCACAAAGAGAATATATTGAAAATCACTATTTAAGCTACGGCAAAAGTGTTTTGAAAAATGCCGGCATGGGAAGTTTGCTTAACCGCTCTCCCGAAATGGATATGATTATTTTAGCCGGTGCGGTTGCCGGTGCAGGCCCGATGAGAAACAATTTTCAGGCGGTTCAAAGAGCAATTGCTCCCGAAACCTTTGAAACGGCTTCCGACGAAACGATTATTTCCGCTTATTATGCAAGCTATGCCGAAGTCATGTATTCGGGATATGCAGATAAAACCCCTTATGCCAAACGCGCGGCCAAAGATGAAAAATTAGCGCTCGAATCGTTAGCTATTCGAAAAGAAATGGAAAACGGCTCATCTTTGGAAGAAGCCTCACAAAAAGTTACCGGCAAACGCGCCTGTGAAGAAGACGAATATCCGTCGGCTTCCGTCCGGCTCGGGCAAGCGTCCCGCCCGGCTTATTTAAATGAATATACCGGCGCGGTATCTACCGAATCCGCAGATAAAGGCGATCGCGAATGTAATGTCGAAAGTTATCGCAGCAGTTTCAAGACATGTATTTTCTGTGATATTTTCGGTGTTTTGTTTAATACCGCCAGCTCGGTTGCGAAAAAATCATACAATGCACTGGCAGACGGCGTTATCATGCTGGTTTGCGTCGGCTTTGCCCTCTGGCTCGGCATTACGGTTATGCAGTTTATTTCCTCCATGGAGCAAAAGAATCCGAGTATTCTGGTTAAAACAATTTTGAACAAAGCGTTTCTGGTGCTGATTGTCGTCACGCTGCTGCGTCTCAATTCGGCAGACTTTTTCCGGCTGGCGATGGAACCGATATTCAATACCGGGTTTAAACTGGCGCAAATTGCGACTGAAGGTGCGAACGGCGAAACCTGCGACGGATCAACGTTTGATATTTTAACCGAGGAAAAAGGTGCAGGCCTTCCGGCCAGTATGGGCGTCAGCATTTTGTGCACAATTAAGACCATTCAGGATAAAATTCTTGATGTTATGGCTTTGGGCTCTACATCTATTTGCGTCGCTTTGTATGTCGAATCATGGCACGGCCTTGCCCTCTTCCCGCATCTGGGCTATCTGATTGTCGGTCTTGTGTTGTGGATTGCCGCAATTCTGCTGCTGATTATCTATCCGTTCCTGCTGATTGACTCGGTTTTGCAGCTGACGGTGGCGACGGCGCTGCTGCCGGCGGCAATCGGGGCTTACGCTTTCAAATCAACGCAAAAATATGTAGGCAAAGTGTGGGATACGTTCCTTAACTGTATGTTTAACTTTATTTTCCTGTCGCTGATTATCTTTATTCTGACCAACGGTCTGATGGATGTTTTATCAAAAGCAGGGGTTGAGAGCGGCGGAGCGATGTCTGATGTCGGAACCCGAAGCGGTTACAAGGTTATTCTGAGCAATCTGGCATGGTGGGGAACCACATTCCTGAAACTCGTTTTCTATATGATTCTCGGCTGGGCGGTTCTGGGTGAAGCCAATTCCTTTGCCGGAAGTTTCGCCAAGAGCATCGGCGTCAAAGACATCGGTTCGAAAGTCGGCGGTTTGGCCGCATCCACGGCAAACACCGCGGCAATCGGAGGGCTCAAAACAGCGGGCAAAGCAACCCGTAAAGTCGGCGGCATGGCTCTTGACCGCGGGCGGGAAGCTTATAACTCATATAAAGTAAACCGCCGAGCTAAAAAAATTGAAAACGATGACCGAACGGTAACCGATGCCGACGGCAACAAAACTTTGCAACACCGTACCTGGTACGGCCGCAAGGTTACCGATACGCTGCAAGTTGCTCCGGACGGCACCAGAACGGTTACACGGGCAAAACAGAGCCTGCGCGGCAATAAGGCAACCTCCGTTAACAATGACAAGTTCATTCAGAACAAGAAGACTTATGACAAAGACGGAAACCTTATTCGCGAGGAAACAAGAATGAATACCGCTGCCGGGAAGACATTGCTGAACCGTGACGGCACCCGCAACGAAGTGGCCATTCATGCAATCCGCAGCGGCAGCGGCATGTCCAATGACGATGTCGATAAGGCGATTATGAACCAGATGATGCAGGAACGTATGGGCGGTGTTCCCGGGGCAGATATGAACCGCGAATTCAAAGACCGCGAAGTCAGCCGTACGCTGGATGACCAGGGACGCGAAGTCTTCAGGGTTAAGCAGACCAATGCCGACGGCTCGACCAGCATCTTTGAGATGACCAAGGGTGACAAGCGTGATATGCTGACTTACACCCACATCGGCAAAAACGGCAAAGCCGAAAGCTATGCGTCCGACGGCATCATCAACAAAAAATCAAATTACCGTCTGAACAAGGATGGCACGGTTGATACCAAGAGCGTTAAAAACAACTATGCCTTTGCCAAAAACTATAATTCGGCACACACCCGCTCAATGGACAGCAACGGCAAATTCAACCGGTCTGTTCCGGCAGACGAAATTATGATGAGCGAAGCGGATATGCAGCTTTTCAGAGAACAAGTCGCCACTTACGGAAAAGACCAGCCGATGGCCGAATTCGGAAAATAAGGCGGCAGCCGTCTTGATTAAAGCCGGGAAGAAATTCCCGGCTTTACAGTTATATTTGTACACAAATTGTCTTTTTTTGTACTATTTTCTTGATTAATATAACGCTTATATTTATGATACAAACAAATTATGAAGTTGTGTTTATTACAATAAAAGGTGGACTCAAATGGAAGAAATTATTTTCCCGAACCAAATCAGAATGTACAGAAGACTTCGCGGACGCTCGATGCAGGAACTTGCCGATCATTTGTCCGTCAGCCTTTCTGCAATCTCTAAAATTGAAAAGGGTTACCGCCGCGTGGACCAGGAGCAGCTGGTTCGTGTTGCCGAATTTCTGGACTGCCCGCTGCAGGATTTATTTGTTAATGAACAGAATTCCCAGCAGGAAGTCGTCCAATCCTGGAGGCGCGAACAGGAGAGAAGAAACAAAATCAACGAAAAAAGCGGTTTGAAAACTTTGGGTGCCGGTTTGCGTCAGATCCGCAACGAAAAGAACCTGACGCTGATTGAAGTTGCCGAAAGCGCCGATATGACCCTTTCAGTTTACCACCGCATTGAAATGGGCCAGCGTGAAGTTTCCGACAAAGAATTTAAAAATATTGCCAAGGCCATCAATATGGCTCCGGAAGAGTTGAAAGAGCAGATTAAAGCTCTGGAAGACAAAGGCATGCTGGAAGAGATTATTCAGCGCAACGATGCTAAATACAAGCTGTTGTCCACCCCGCGCGGAGCAATTTCCGCTTTCGGAAATTCCAATCAGGACGGCGTTAAAATTTCAGTTTACGGCGTGGCCGGAAAAGACGGCGACGTTATCATTGAATTCAGTCAGGAGACCAAAAAAGTTCAGCGTCCGCCGCAGTTATACAACAAAAAAGACGCTTATGCCGTTAATCTCTGCACCCGCCGCCTCGGAAGCCTGTTGCCGACACGTTCAATTTTGTTTGTCGATCCGCAGGATGTTGTCAGCGTCGGAGACATTGCCGTTTATTACAGCAATGAAAAAGAAGCTAAAATCGTCAGTATCCGCGAAGATGAAAACGGACAGCTTTACGGCTTGAGATGGAATCCGGACGAACGGATTGAAATCAGCAACGACGATTTGAACAGCCTTCATAAAGTGGTTGCAATCTACCTTTAAGAAAAAACTCCGCTGCGGCGGAGTTTTTTTTGATTTCTGCCGTTTCCGCTCCGTTTTATTAACCTGAAATTTACAACATCAGAAGTAAAATCGGTAATATGGATAGATTTTAAACTGATGACAGACAGATTCGGGTAAAAAATTGGTAGAAACGGCCGGAAAAACAAAAAAGAACTACAATAAAATCGGGACAGAGGATGACCCGGTTATTATTGCGCAGCGCTTTTTAAACATCTTCCGGCAGCTGCATATTTTTACCGACGAAAGAAAACAAGCCTTCAACCAAATGATATTGGAACAGCCAGCAGAAATCCGCGGCATGTTCAGTTCGCTGCCGGGCGGAGCCGTTTTGCAGCAGTATGTTGACGAGCTGGAAGAAAAAAACGGTTTGGTTCGCAGTACGCCCGATGCAGCACCGCAGGCTGATTATGAAGAAGAGACCCGTGCCAAAATTCTGGCAACGGCTTTGGCTGAAGCAAACAACCAGCATCACACTCCCTCTGCGGATACTCAGGCTGAAACGGCACAGATTGCGGCTCAGGCAGCCGCAGAAGCCGCGGCCCGGGCTGCGGCGGAAGCTCAGGCCAAGATAGCCGTTCAGGCTGCACAGGCAGCGAAAGAAGCGGCTGCCGCCGCTCAGGCACAGATACAAGCCCAGGCGCAGGCTTTGGCTCAGGCACAGGCGCAATTACAAGCCCAACAACAGGCACAGCAAACCGGACAGGCCTCTCCGGCCAAAACCGTTTTCCAGCCGATAAGTTCGACGTTTACGGCTGATGCGTCCTTTGCCAAAGAAATCGCCTCGGCGCTCAAAGAAGCTATTGCCGCCAACGACGATATTCGTAAAAAAGATTCCGAAGCGGTTACACAGGCTATTGTTTCGTCGCAAAACAAACTGGCAGAGATCATGGCTCAGAACAACAAGGCCAATATCGAGGCTCAAAACCGGCTGGCGCAAATGCTGGTTCAGAACAACACGGCTGCCAATGCTTCAAGTTCAAATAACAATGCCAACAATATTCAGATAAACACTGCAGCAACCTTTCCGCCGGTGGATGAGATGCTGAACGGCATTGTCAAAATTCAGTCGGAACTGTTCAGAGAAATGGCTAAAACCCAAACCAGCGAGTTGTCATCTATCATTACGCTGGCTCTGAAAGAAAGCCAGCAGCTTTCGACACAGTCGATTATTACAGCCATCAAAGAAATGCAGAAAGAAAACCTGAAATTTCTGCAGGCTCATCCCGTTGTCTATACGGCTCCGGCGGCGCAGGCTGTGCCGGAAGATTACCATGTTTCGCCGGTTCCCCGGGCTGAGCCGCTGCGGCCCTTGCCTGACGAAGAAATAAACGCAGCGCCGGCTGCTCCGGTTATTCAGACCACCGATATCAGCAGAGAAATTTTCGGCGACGATACCGAAGACAACGATGATACTGAAATTATTGCCGGCGGTGAAGAAATTGCCGTACAAAAAAAGAAAAAAAAGAAGAAGAAAAAAAAGAAAAACAGTGAAGGTTTGTCTCTGGACAGTCTGGCCTCTTCCCTGTTTGATAAGGTCAGCACACTGACAGACAAAGTCAGTAATCTGAGCGGTAAAAAGAATCAAAAAGAAGAAGATCCCGCAGAAAAAGCAGCAAATGATTTTTCTTTCCCTGAGAAGCAAGAGGCATCAAACGGCGGTCTGGATTTCTCACTGTTTGACAATGATGTACCGTCTGCCGCGGCCGAACCGGAAAAAACCGCAGAACTCTCTCCGGCTTCCGAAGATACTGCCGCCGATGAAGACCAATGGGAGTATGTCGAAGTTCCGGCAGAAGAAATTTTGTCCCAACTTCAGCCGGAGCAAACCGCTCAAACGGAAGAACCGGCCTCTGAGGAACAGTCTTCCGCGGTTCTTGCGGACAATGACGACTGGGGATATCATACGACAACGGAAGAATTTCCGGCAGAAAATATTCCTGCCGAACCGGTAGATTTACCGAGTGAGGAAATTGCCACCGACTGGGGCATTGAGGCCGATACCTCTTCGGCGGAAACGGAAGATATTAGCAAGCCGATACAAAATTCTCCGCTTAGCGAAGACACAGTTTCTCCTGAGGAAACCGCGGCCGAGCCGGATACCGCCGTAACCACCGAAGCTCCGGCAGAAAATGCTGACGAAGGCTGGGAATATGTTGCGGTTCCCGAAGAAGAAACCACGGCCGAGCCGGATACCGCCGTAACCGACGAAGCTCCGGCAGAAAATGCCGACGAAGGCTGGGAATATGCTGCGGTTCCCGAAGAAGAAAGCGTTGCCGAGCCGGATACCGCCGTAACCGACGAAGCTTCGGCAGAAAATACCGACGAGGGTTGGGAATATGTTGCGGTTCCCGAAGAAGAAAGCGTTGCCGAAAGTGCTGATGGAAATACGGCGGAAGGCGACTGGGAATGGGAGTATGAAGAAGTTTCCGAAGATGACGGCAACACAGCCGAAACGGCACAACCGGCGAACAGCTCCGCAGCAGTTCCGACAGGCCCGGACACTGAAAGCAATGAGGCTCAGGATTGGGAATGGGACTATGAAGAAGTTTCCGAAGACGAAGGAACTTCTGCCGCAGATGCCGGTTCTGCAATTCAAACCCAAAGTGAGGATGAAGGCTGGTAATATGTCGAAATTCCCGAAGACGAGGCCGGCGCCGACGAAGACTGGGAGTATGTCGAGGTTCCGGAAGAAGAAGCCGAGGCAGGAAACGGCGACGGTGAGTGGGAATATGTTGAAATTCCCGAGGGTGAAGAAACATATCAGGCCGAAAGCGGCGAAGGAAGCGACTGGGAATGGGAATATGAAGAAGTTCCCGAAGATGACGGCAGCACAGCCGAATTCCCGCAGCAAACAGAAAGTGCGGAAACAACTCCGACAGACGATCCCTATCGCCCCGAAACAGCTTTGCAAACACCGGCGGAAACCGAAACGACCTCACTAAGCTCGATGTACAGCGGGGAAGTTTATTTTCAGGATAATGTTTATGACAATCTTGAAACCGCCAAGGAGGAAGAAACATTTAAAATTCCCGAAGACATCGGCGACGGGCCCGGTTTGGCCGATTTAGAGACCGGAGAAGCCCCAAATGAACCTTATAAGCCGCAGGGAACCATATAATTGGGTAAAGCTGTGAGAAAACAATTTACAAACCCCGGCGGCTAAATTAAATTGAAAAGACAGTTAAGGAGCTGATATGGAACCAAATAATTTGACGGAACAAAATCCGGTTAATCCGCAGGCTCCGGCTCAACAGCAGCCGGCGCAACCGAAACCGCAGGCCAATCCGGCCGCGGCGATGCCGAATGCGGCTCCGCAACCGGCGGCTGCCCGGCCTCAAACGGTACAACAGCCTCATCCCGGCATGTCCCAGCCGCAGGCTCAGGGCGGAGCCAGCAAGGAAAGCCTCTGGTATCTGGACAATTATATTCTGCTCAAAGACTATTATGACCGGACAATTTCCCGGATTGCGGCGCGTTGCGTGCGAATGGGCAATATTGCCATGGAAGAATATCCTTTTTACGGATATATTTTGGATGTTTTGGAGGAAATCAGCGATACCGGCGATTATATTCTGCAACATAAGGAACTATATCCTTATGTGGAAAAGAAAATTGCCGGCGGCCTGAACGAATTGAAAAAGACGCTGAGCGAATATCAGGAAGAACTGCGCAACAATTCATCCCCGGAGATGATTAAAGAAGACGCTTCGGAAATTGAAAAGATGAAAGAGGCTTTGGGTGCAGTAACCACCGTGGCTGACGACCCGACTCTCGGCGCGGGAATGAACATGGATCAGCTGATGGACAAACTTATGGCTCAGGACCAGGCCAACAAAGAACTGAAAAAAGTAATTAAAATAAAGAAACCGGTTAATCCGGAGGGCGGCCAGGCAGTTCCGCCCAAAAACGAAGGTACGGAAGAATAATGAAGAACTGGTTTGAAAAAAGCCGTTTAGGTTGGTTATTAATGGCAGTCGGAATTATCGCGGCCTGCGCTCCCAAAGAGAAGCCGCGCGAACTGACACTGGATGAAAAGATTGCCTCGGAAACCATTCTGCCGCAAGATCCGAACATGATACGCACCCCGAAAGGCGCCAGTTCATTGGATTTGGAGTCTCCGCTGCGCTGTTACGTCAACTGGAACACACAGGAAATGATTACGACCATTCCCTATAACGTTAAGGCGTTCAATATGGTTCGCAACGGCAAGAATGACATGCTGCCCCGATTTGAGGTGACGGGCTTTACCTTTGCAACCATGCCGGCGGAAAAAGCCATGTATAAGCTGACCAAGGAAGCAGGCATCAAACTGGTGGCAAAAGATGCGCCCTATGCCAGCATTTCGGCGGAAAATCTGCGCGGCGAACTGTCGGAAGTTATCGGAATGATTGCCGATGCCGCCGAAATTTATTATGCCTATAACGCCGAAACCAAAACACTGACCATCAGCCGTAAAGCTAATTTCAGCCTGTATGTACCGAAATCACGCCCTATCCTGCTGGCTTTGCTGGACGTTTTGCGCGGATCGGGCATTACCGACGTGACGACGGACTGGGCAGATTACTCGGTGACATTTGAAGCCGATTTCGAACTGCGCAATAAGATTAACAAACTGGTGGCCTATTTTGAAGACAATCCGACACTGATTGCCTTTGACGTTAACGTTTTCCGCATTTACCCTTACAGTGCCGATGATGACATTGAGTGGCAAGACTTGTTGAAAACCTTTGATTTCGGCACTATTAAAACCACTAAGACCGGCGTTATCGGGCGCGCGCTGACCACGTCAAACGACCTGAACATTTCAACCCTGCGCAGTTTTTTGGGGCAACAGGCAATGGTTATCCCGGTTGCAGAAGGAAAATTCGTGGTTCCGAATTTGTGGTTTGCCCGCTTTGATATCGGCAAATGTAGCGCCAGAGATTCTCTGGAGACCGGATTGTCGGTTTTGGCCAAGGCTTCGTTAGAACATAACAACCGGATTTTTTCAGACATTACTCTGGAGGCGACCAACGGTCAGATAACACAATTCAACGTTCGCAGCCGCATTGGTGAAAACTTTATGATTATCGGCATTCCCAATCAGATATTTGATAAAAAATCGCCGAAATCAGAGACTGTCGTCTTTATGGTTCCGCGTATTATCAGAACCTTGAAAACAAACAAAACATTACAAAATAACAGGTAAGGATTTCCCATGACAGACATGAATCCCAATACTCCGAACCAACCGCAGAATTTTGACCCGACACGCAGACTTAAAAAAGTCAAGCGCCCGATCAAAAGATATATCGGACAGCCGAATCCGTCGGCTCCGCAGGCTCCGGGCATGCAGATGCACGGCAGCGAGCCGCAGGGAGGCTTTTTAAGCAATCAGGGACGCAGCGATTATAATATTGACGATATTCTGGACGGCAATGCCAATCTGCCGGCGCTCAATCAGGAAAGCAACGTTTACAATCAGCAGGAAGGCTATCAGCCGCAGTTTATTGACGAAAGCGACATTACCCCGCAAAAACTGCCGTTTAAAGAACAACTGATGCAAAACAATATGTTCACCATGAAAGGCATGTCGATTATTGCGGCAATGGTTTTTGTCGTCGGCTTTATGTTTGCCAAACTGTTCTTTACGCAGCAAACGATTGTCCGCGACGGTTTGCAAGGCGTCGTGATTAACCCGGAAGTGCCGCGGGGACGTGCCCGTTGCGGCGTGGCCGAACGGACGCAGGGTTGTGTTTTATATATTATGAATCCTCAACGGCAGGAGCTCAGCGGACGTGATTTCTATGATTTGGCGTCCCAGCTGACCAGCCGTCAGCGATTTGTTATTGAGACAGGAAACATGCGCTATTCAAATGTAAAAATCCGTCCCGGAGACATTGCCCAGCTGAACATTCCGCCGCTGCAATAAAAAAAAGCCCCTTTCAAAGGGGCTTTTTTATTTATGTTACTTCGGTTACCGCACGCAGGTTGCCGTCGCGGTTGATTTGGACAACACGGAGTTTGCGGTGCATTTCCTTAATGGTTTTTTCACGGTCAATTGTCGGATAGCTGTGCAGAATACGGTCAACAAAAGCTTCATAGGCTGCTTCCGAACTTTCGGCGTGGATGGTGGCCAGGCAGTTATCGTGACCGGATCCCATCAGCTCCCACAATGCGCCGGCGTTATTGGTGGAAATCTCGCCGCCGATGATGGCATCGGGCGTAAAACGAACCACCAGGTCGATAATTTTCGAATAGTCGAACTCGTTAGTCTGCTCGGTACGGGACATAACAATATGAACACGGTTCGGATGCGGCACCAGCAATTCGCGTGTATCTTCAATTGTGATAATCCGCTTATGGATATCCAAAATCTTAAGCAGGTTGTTTAAGAACGTGGTTTTACCGGTTGCCGTAGCGCCGGAAACGAGAATATGGTCCCCGCGTTTAATGCTCAACAGCAGACGCTCATAGGGATCTTCGGGGTCCTGAATATCTTTCAGAGGATTAACCTTATGCAGGCTTTCGCCTTGTTTCAGGCCATAGTCCTGCAACCCGAAAGCAACATCGTCGCTGTGGACACGGATTGTCAGAGCGACACCGCCGGTCAGGTCATCCTGGTCATACATAACGTTACGTCCGCTGACGGCAGAAAAACGGTGGTCGCCGGGAATGGTGGCATAAACCACCGGCGTTCCCTGTACCGGGTCAAAGGGAAGTTCATAGGTATTGGCAATAATATAAAGCAAATCCGTCAGATATTCTTTAGTAAGTTTTTCATCTTTATACATCACCCAGGGATAAGCGCGTTTGCCGCGCAGGCGCAGCCAAACCTGCCCGGAGCGGTTGACGGCAACTTCCTCGATGTTTTCCTGGTTATACCAGTAAGCCAAGGGACGAAGAACAGATTCCAGAACCTTAAAACTCATTGTTTAAACTCCTTAGAACAGCTGCGGAACGCTGTTATTGGTATTATTGCTGCTGCCGGTGTTGCTGCCCGCGGTTGCCGCTCCCGGAGTGGGGGATGTGGCGAAAGACGGCGGAGGCGGCGGGGTTGCCCCGGCGGCCGGGCTGGAAATCAGCGGCGGCGGATTATTGGTTTTCTTGCCGGAATTAGACGGCTTGCTGTCATCAATCAATGTAGGCGTTCCGCCGGCGGCTTCAACGTCTATATCCTGAGATTCATAAACAACGCTGCCGGCACCGGTCGGAGCAGTCTCGGTCTTGCCGAGGCTGCGGCGGTTCTTTTCAAGCTCACGCTTACCGGTGGTCTGCGGGTCATCAATAAAGACGTCTTTCTTGCCCTGACCGCCCAATTCCTGCGGATTGCGTTCACGGGTGCGCATCCAGAGATCAACGTTCGGATAAACAATGATGCGGGTGCCGGCGGGAACATAAGTCAGCGGGCGAATATTGGTTTTATCCGACAAAATCTGCTCAAAGACCTGGTTCATCTGATTCAGGAAGTTCTGGCGGGCATCATTGGCAGCCTGCTGTTTCGGCGTTTCGTTAACGCTGCCGCTGTCGGTATTCTCGTCATCGGCCATCATATAGGAAGTATAGCTGGTCAAAGCCGTGGTCATAATCGGCAACGTATATTTCTTAAACAGCTGCTGGTCAAGATAGCCCAAAGCACCGCCGCGGCCCTGCGCATCGCCGGTGACACCGCTGAAGACAAACAGCGAACCGTCCGGACGAATCAGGCGTTCCCAAGAAATTTGAACTTTCGCCGACTGTGACGTGGTTTCCGAGGTTCCGGTCAGGCCGCCGAGAGTTCCCATAATACGGCTGCCGGCAGGAATAATGATTTTACGTCCTTCCTCGGCGTAAATATTACGTTCAACATAGGCGGTTACCGGGGTCGGATTGTTACTGTCAATCGAACGGGCAATAACCGCGGGAATCGGCTTATCGGCGAAAATCATTTCACTTAAGTCAACCCTCCAGGAGGAAATGGCCTTTTTAATGCCCTGCTCATCCCAGTTTTTCTGCATACCGTCGAAAGCATCCGGACTGATGTTGCTGCTGATTTTGCCGACCTGCATATTGCTGCGGCGTTCCTGCTGCGCGGCATCAAGCGCAGCGGCTCGCTGGGGATCATACCGTTCACCGGGGCCAAAGCCGCCGCCGGGACCAAGATTTGCACCCGGTCCGGTTCCGGTGCCGTAAGCACCGCCTTTGCCGAAGGTTCCGGCGGGAATAAACATTTCACCTGCGGCCGGCTTTTCACTCTCCTCAATACCGACCAGGGCGCCTTCGTCATCAATAATCAAACCGTCAGGCATACGGTGGCCGACAACTTCTCCGGCCTTGTTAACGACGCGACCGTCTTCCATAATTTCACCAAGATATTCACCGTCCGGCGTCAGGGCAATGCCTAAAGACTTGCGATATTTTTCGGTTATTTCGCGTTCTTCCGGCGAAAGACCGATTTCAGGCAAAGCTCCGGGACGTTTGTACCAGGACGGCTTTTTGGCATAGCCGATGACTTTGCCGTCAGCACTGACGACTTCACCATTTTCATTAACGCGGCCTATTACCTTGCCGTCTTTGTCAACCACATCGCCGTTGGCATTAACGCGGCCAATGACGCGTCCGTCCTTGTCAAACGCCAAGCTGTCAATATTTGCTTTACCGACGACATTTCCGGAGTTGTCAACAACTTCACCTTTAGCATTAACCCTGCCGATTACCTTGCCGTTGGCGTCAACGACGGTTCCGTCGGCCAACACCTGTCCGATAACTTTTCCGTTTTCATCAAAAGCCAGATTGGCCGTGCTGGCGCTGCCGATGACATTACCGTCGGCATCTACAACCTCGCCGTTTTCATTGACATGGCCGACAACATTACCGTTCAAATCAACAACAGAACCATCCGGCAACAAGCGGCCGATAACATTTCCGTCAGCATCATAAGCCAGCATTTCTTTTCCGGAAACGCCTATCACCTTTCCGCTGTTGTCAACGATTTCTCCTTTGGCATTAACATGCCCGATAACGTTACCGTTGCCGTCGATAACCGAACCGTCGGGCAAAATCCGCCCGAGGACATTGCCGTTTGCATCATAGGCAAGATTATCGCCGCTGCCCGGCCCTTTAATGGAACCGATCAAATTACCGTTTGCATCGGTAATTTCACCGTTGGCTCCGACTTTGCCAATCACTTTGCCGTTGGCATCCACTACCGTTCCGTCCGGCAGAACTTTACCGATGATATTGCCGTCTTTGTCGTAAGCCACTTTCTCACTGGCCAGCTCACCCAACAGCTTGCCGGATTTATCTACGACTTTGCCGTTCTGGACGTAGCCGATAATATTTCCGTTTTCGTCGGTTACCGAACCATCGGCGTTAACATAGCCGATTAAGTTGCCGTTTTGGTCATAAACTTTTTCACGGGCAACCATTTCTCCATAATACTGCAGCGGTTTGGCCATGGCCACGACGCGCCCGTCCTTGTCTATGATGCTGCCGTTTTTGGTGACCGTGCCGAGAACATTGCCGCTGTTATCGCGCAATTCGCCGTTCAGGTATAATTCGCCGAGAATCAAGTTGCTGTCGTCGCGAATGTAAAAATCTCTGTTGCCGCGGCCGGTAACTTCGCCGTTTTTATTAATCAGAAAGCCTTTGCTCAACGTTCCCAGATTTTGGTTAATAAAGGAGAGCACGGTACCGTCTTTCAGAATATAGCCGATTGCCTCAAAATCATTGTCATAAACATACATATCATACAGAGCATAGCCTGTCTCTTATACACATCTGACGCTGCCGACGAAGCTAGAAGGGTAGATCTCGG
>ERZ1090879.506-NODE-506-length-24353-cov-7.634908_pt1 | contig 24353 bp, 14 predicted proteins | sample MGYA00478472_ERZ1090879 | MGnify/ENA primary metagenome ERZ1090879 (study PRJEB33644, sample SAMEA5815723) | chicken gut metagenome | biome: Chicken; feature: Gastrointestinal Tract; material: Caecum | place: Ireland | collected 2019-01-01 | study: A study of the... | reverse complement strand
GGGTACCGCCGGGCTGCACCGTACCGGTGACATGGAGGGCTTTGACCACGGCATCCTGCTGGATGTAGCGGAAAAGCCCCTGCACACTGCCCTCCCCTGTGAGGGTCAGGCCGCTGATGGTATGGCCGCCGCCCTCCAGCGTACCGCCGAAGGTGGGAATACCGGCAAAGTCGGTGCCGGTCAGGTCAATATCCGCCGTGAGCACCACGGTGCGGCCGCGGCTCCAGCTGTCCAGGCGGCAGTCCTTTGCCAGGGCCACCAGCTGGTCGGCGGTGGCCACCTCCATCGTAATGGTTTCTTCCCCCTCGGCGCAGACCGCCGGGGCCAGCAGACCCGCCAGCATACACAGGCTCAGCACCGCCGAGAGAAGGCGTTTTCTTCTGTTTTTCATACTTCCTCCCCCTCGGTATAACTCTGAGCCCACACGGTAGCGTCCTGGGGCAGGGCGTAGTCCGGTGCGGCCGGTTCGATGGTGGTGCCCGAAGTCACCGCTGCGTTCAGCGTGCCGTTCAGGGTACCCTTGATCTCAGCGTCGATGACACCGTTCACATAGCCCCGCACCCGGCCGCTGACCCGCATATTGCCGCTGGCGGTGCGGTTGATGCGCGTCAGGTCGATGGGCGCTTTCATGGCAAAGCTGGTGCGCTCCACGATGGAATCACCGATGAGCAGGATCTGGGGCAGCACCGCCAGCACCAGCACGATGGAGATGATGGTACCACGGCCCAGGCAGGTGCCGATGGCGGCAATGACCGGGTTGGTGGTCATCTGGCCGATGAGGGCACCGGACACCGCCAGGATGGTGCCGGAGGTAAAGATGGTGGGGAATGCCTCGTTGAGGGCGGCCACGATGGCCTGCCGGGGCGGCATTTCCCGCTTAAGGTCACTGTAGTGGCTGGAAATCACGATGGCATAGTCGATGTTGGCGCCCATCTGGATGGCGTTGACGATGAGGTACCCCAGGAAATACAGGGGTTCATCCTGCAGGGTGGGCACCGCGAAGTTCATCCAGATACTGCCCTGAATGACGATGATGAGCAGGATGGGCAGCCCCACCGACTGGAAGGTGAAAAGCAGGATCAGCACCACAAAGAGGGCTGACAAAACACTGATCAGGACGTTATCCTGCACGAAGGAGCCGGACAGGTCCTTGACGTTGGTGGAGTTGCCCACCACATAGGTATTGCCGCTGTAATACCGGGCAAGGATGCCGTGGATGGTATCCAGGAAGGCCATGGTTTCGTCGCTTTCCTCGGGCAGGTTCAGGTAGACCACCATGCGGCTGTACTTATCGCTTTGCAGCTGGACCTGGGCCCAGTTGAGCTGGTCGAACAGGTCGTCCAGGGTATCCTGGATGTCCCCTTCCAGGGTGATGTTGCCGCCTTTCATCTCATCCTGCAGGAACATGAACAGGTCGAACAGCGGCACCTTATAGTCCCCGATACCGCTGAGCACGCTGCCATACTGGTCGTGGTCCACGGCGTAGGCCACATACAGGGCTTCCGCCACCTCGTAATCGGTGCCCGCCAGTTCCGAGAACTGCCGCGGCGTGACCGCATCGGCCAGCATATAGCCGTCCTGGGCCTCGGTGTTGGCCAGGCCCTGGCAGGACTTCACCTCGGGGCAGGCTTCCAGCTCCTGGAGCACCGCCCGCTCGGCGTCGTAGTTGCCCTTGGGCACAATGAGCGCCACCATGTTTTCGTTGCCGAAGGTAGACTTGATCTTCTGGTGGGCGATCTGGCTTTCGCTCTGTTTGGCGGTGACCAGGTCGGTAAAGCTGTAGCAATAGGGGCAGTTGTTGGCCAGCACCGCCGCCACCACGACCACCACCGCAAAGATGGGCGGGATCACCCAGCGGGTAGCCACATCGAATTTACCCAGGAAGGTGATCTGGGGAATGAGTTTGCGGTGCCGGGTGGCATCGATCTTTTTGCTGAAGAGCATGAGCAGGCCCGGCATCAGCGTAAACACCGACAGCAGGCTGAACAGAATGGCTTTGATCAGCACCGTGGCCATATCCCGGCCGATGCCGAAGTGCATGAAGGCCAGCGCCCCCAGGCCGGAGATCGTGGTCAGGGAGGAGGAGCTGATCTCGGGGATGGCCTTGGCCAGCGCCGCGATGCAGGCTTCCCGGGTGTCCTTGGTTTCGTGCTCGTCGGAGAAGCGGTGGCACAGGATGATGGCGTAGTCGATGGCCAGAGCCAGCTGCAGGATCACCGTGACCGAGTTGGAGATAAAGGAAATGGTCCCGCACAGGAAGTTGGTGCCCATGTTGAGCACCGCCGCGGCGCCGAAGGTGAGCAGCAGCACCGGCACTTCGGCGTAGGAGCGGGAGGTCAGGGTCAGCACCACCACGATGATGACCGCCGCGACGACCAGGATGGTGCCCATCTCGTCGGCCAGGTCTGCCGACATATCCTGGCCCACCTCGGTGTCAATATAGTAATCCTGGCCGGTCAGCGCCTCCCGGATGCCCTGGACTGCCTGGATGCTCACCGCATCGGTGGCGGTGCCGTCAAAGGTCACCGAGTACAGCGCCGAAGCGTCCTTGTAATGGGATTCGGTTTCGTCAAATTCCACGCTGTAAACGCCATCCACCCCTTCGATGGTTTGCTGCAGCGCGTCGGCGGCCTCCGGGGTGACGTTGGATACCATGACCCGCGCCGTGCCGAAGGTAGTGAAATTGTCGTTCATCACCGTCAGGCCCTGGCGGGTTTCGGTATCGGCGGGCAGGTAGGTGGTGATGTCGTTTTCCACCTTGACCCAGCCCGATGCGATCACGCTGAATATCAGCGCCAGAATATACAGCAGAAAAAACAGGTTGCGTTTGTCCACAATAAAGGCCGCGACCTTCTCCATTCCGCTGGTTTTCGGCTTCTTTTCCTGCAATGCGGGTTCCCTCCGTTCCATAAGAAGAAAAACAGCCCCCTTCCGGAGCTGTCCCCCTATCATACTACAGCGGTTCCCGCCACGCCATGGACACTTTTGAACATTTGTCTAACATTTAAACATCCGCGGCACATCTGCGCAAAAAACCGGCCCGCTTGCAGCGGACCGGTTTTCCTTTGGTTTCAGCCTTCGGCGGCTTTGGCACCGCGAAGGGTTCGCGCAGCGGCCAGGTTTCCGCCCTCCTGCCGGAACAGGGCCTTATACCGTTTCTCTGCGGCTTCGTCCCGGGCGGCGTGGCTGGCAAGGAGCAGCATCCAGCAGACATCCAGCTTGGCCAGTTTGGTGGGCAGCTGCTGCATCTTCTGTTCCAGCACCCCGCAGTCGGCAGTATGGCCGGTCAGCAGCCCCAGCCAGGTCTGGTACAGTTCCACGTCCCCTTGCAGGTTTTCTGCCAGGGGCGGGTTGCTTTCCCGCAGGGATTCCACCTGGCGGGCAAAGGTCTGCAGGGCGGCTTCCGCCCCCGGCACCTCCCCGCCCCACAGGCAGTAGCGGCAGCGGCTGCGCAGAACCAGCGCCTGCAAGGCGCTGCGCTTGGGTTCTGCCAGCTGCGCCGACGGCTGCACCAGCGTGGCCAGCGCCTGCTGCCAGTCCCCCGCCGCACAGTATCCGTCGGCCAGGTTGACCGCCGCCGTAACGGCCCCCGCAGAGTCCGGGGGCATGGCTTCCGCCACCGGGGCATAGGCCGCCACAAAGGCGTCGGGCTGCAGTTTCAGGTGCAGCTGTTCCAGCATGGACTGCTGGCAGGCCGATGCCACCATCCCGGCCGCAAACCAGGTCGCCCCCAGGCAGACCCCTGCCGCCAGTACCAGCGTCAGCCCCAGCTGCCAGGGCGGCATCTGCCGGCGGCAGACCGCCAGCACGGCCAGGCAGAGCAGGGTGGCCAGCCCTCCGGCCACCAGTACCCACCGGCTTTTGTTCAACTTCCAATACAGTTTCATTCCTGCAGCCTCCCTGTCGAGCACTTTCTTTTAAGCATACACCTTGCCCGGCCAAATGAAAAGTAGAATTCCCGCCCCCTGCCTTTGTGCATCTTTTACCAAAAACAATCTTTTTGTAGGAATTTTATGATATTCTTGTTACCCATACCAATGAAAAATGTCAAATCCCGTGTTATAATAGCCACAAGATCATGATTTTGTCACACATTCCCGGTCCAAGGAGGAATCACGCTATGGTCCGCATTACCACGCTGATGGAAAACGTTCCCTCAGAGCACAAGGCCCTCAAAGCCGAGCACGGCCTTTCCTTTTTGGTAGAAGCCGGCGGCAAGCGCTTTTTGTTTGACTGCGGTTCCGGCGAGGACACCCTGTACAACGCCCACCGGCTGGGTGTGGACCTGACGACGGTGGATTTCACGGTCTGTTCCCACAGCCACTACGACCACGCCGCCGGGTTCCGGGATATGGTGGAACAGGGCGCCGGCGGGCGGCTGCTGTACACCGGCCCGGGCTTCTGGGACAAAAAATATGCCTTTGACGGTGTCAAATACACCGATCTTTCCGCCGGGTACGACCCGGCATTCCTGGCCGCCCACGGCATTGAGCAGCGGGTCTGCGACGGGCTGCTGCCGCTGGCGGAGGGCTGCTGGCTGGTGGGGAATTTTGCCCGCCGCGCCGCCTTTGAAACGATCCCGCCCCGCTTTGTAAAGGGAGAGATCCCCCATACCGTGGCGGATGATTTTTCCGATGAGATCTGCCTGGCCATGCAGACGGCCCGGGGACTGGTGGTCCTGGTGGGATGCTCCCACCCGGGCATCCTGAATATGATCCGCACCGTGCACGAGGTCTTGCAGCAGCCGGTGTATGCGGTTTTCGGCGGCACCCATCTGGTGGAAGCGGACGAAGCCCGCATCGAAGCCACCGTAAAGGAACTGCAGAATCTCGGGATGTCCGTACTGGGTCTGTGCCATTGTTCCGGCGCACTGGCCGAGGACTGGATGACCTGCCACAGCACTTTGCAGGCCTGCCACATGGCGGTGGGCGACTGCATCGCGTTTGAATAAAGGCCTATGCATTTTGAAGAACTGGCACAACAGCTTGTGCAGACGGCGTCCACCCTGCTGAACGGACGCATCGTGAATATCATGGATACCCGGGGCATCATCGTTGCCTCCACCGAGGCGCCCCGCATCGGTACCCGCCACGAAGGTGCCTGCCAGGTGCTGCGTACCCGGCGGCCGGTGGCCATCCATCGGGAGGAACTGGCCCTGTACCCCGGCGCCAAAGAGGGATACAACCTGCCGGTCTGGAACGACGGGCAGCTGATGGCCGTTGTGGGTATTTTCGGCAACCCCGACGAAGTGCGGGACAGCGCCCACATCCTGGCCGCCTATACCGAGCAGTTTTTCCGGCAGCACGCGCTGGACCAGCGCGCCCGGGTCACCGGGGAGTTGCGCGCCAGTTACCTGCGCATGGTGCTCAGCGATTTACCACCCAATGCCAGCGAACAGCTGAACGTTCTGGCGGAAGCCCTCAACCTGCATCTGCGGTTTCCCGTGCGGGTGCTGGCACTGCGGATTCCCAGCGTACCGGACCCCCGCGGCCAGCAGCAGTTTCTGGACCGCGCCGTGGAGGAACTGCTCTTCCGCCACCTGGTCGCCCCATTCTGCGATGTTTGGGCCATCATCGACGACCGGCTGATCCTGCTGAAAAGCGAACCCGACCCGCCGGTTGCCGCTCCCCTTGCCAAAATGGCCCAGGCCCTGGAACAGGCGCTGGGACGCCCGGTCCGGCTGTGTGCCGGCAGCCCCTGCACCTCGGTGCGTCAGATCCACCGGGCCGGGGCGGAAGCCGCCATCCTGTGCGACATGGACAGGACCGGCGTGCTGGACATCCAGGATGCTTCCTGCCGCTTCTTTTACCTGATGCAGCGGGCCTCCACCCGGGATGCCGGATTCATCGACGACATGGTGGCCCGGCTGGCCCGGCAGTTCGGCGACAAGGAGCTGGAGGTGCTGCTGACCACCGCCCGCGCCTACTACAATTGCAACGGCAGTGTGGCCCAGGCGGCCGCCCTGCTGCACGTACACAAAAACACCCTGCAATACCGTATGCACCGTTTGTGGGACACCCTGTGCCCCGGCGACGCTTCCCCGTTTGAGCGGGAATATCTGCTGCGGCTGTGCATCATGCGCGGCCTGCACGGCTGATTTTCCCCACTGTTTTGTACCAAAGGCACCGCAGCCTTACAAATTTACTCTCATTCTGAACGGAGGAATCAAACTATGTCATCCATCTACCTGTTCGGCGTGATCTTCCTGGCAGTGCTGGTTATGATCATCGCGATCTCCAAGTTCAACCTGCACCCCTTCATTGTGCTGGTTGTCATCTCCATCGCGGTGGGTCTTGCCTGCGGACTGGACACGGTCACCGTCATCAACACCGTCAAAACCGGCTTCGGCAACATATTGGCCAGCATAGGTATCGTCATCCTGTGCGGTACCATCATCGGCACCATTCTGGAAAAAACCGGTGCTGCCCTGACCATGGCCAACACCATCCTGAAGATCGTGGGCAAAAAGCGCAGCGTCGTTACCATGGGCGCCATGGGATATGTTACCGGCATCCCTGTATTCTGTGATTCCGGCTTCGTGGTGCTTTCCCCCATCAGCCGCGCCCTGGCCGCCCAGAGCAACACCTCCCTGGCCGTCATGGCCACCGCCCTCTCCGGCGGTCTGTACGCCACCCACTGCCTGGTTCCCCCGACGCCCGGCCCCATCGCCATGGCCGGCACCCTGGAAGCTGACCTGGGCCTGACCATCCTTGTCGGCCTGCTGATCTCCATTCCCGCCGTGGCAGTGGTCATCCTGTACGCCACCAAGGTTTCCAGCAAGATCGACATTCCCGCCAACCCCGAATACACCATCGAAGAACTGACTGAGAAATACGGCAAGCTGCCCGGCGCGCTGCACAGCTTCTCGCCCATTCTGCTGCCCATCATCCTCATCGGTCTGTCCTCCATCGCTTCCCTGCCCTCGCTGCCCTTCGGCCAGGGTTTTGTGTACACCTTCCTGAACTTCATCGGCAACCCCGTGGTCGCCCTGCTGCTGGGCGTCTTCCTCTCCATGACCCTGATCCCCAAGAGCGAGCGCAAGAACACCCTGGACTGGGTCACCAAGGGCGTGACCGATTCCGCTGCCATCATCGCCATCACCGGCGCCGGCGGCTCTTTCGGTGAGATCCTGAAGCTCCTGCCCATCGCCGATGCCACCACCGGCCTGCTGGCTACCGGTCTGGGCGTTCTGGTCCCCTTCGTCATCGCCATGATCCTGAAGCTGGCCATGGGCGCTTCCACCGTTGCCATGATCACCACCGCCGGCATGGTCGCCCCCATGCTGAGCAACATGGGCCTGACCAGCCCTCTGGGCCGCGTCCTCGTCGTTATGGCCATCGGCGCCGGCTCCATGGTCGCCTCCCACGCCAACGACTCCTACTTCTGGGTCGTGTCCCAGTTCTCTGATATGAAGACCAGCGAAGCCTACCGCTGCCAGACCGGTATGACCGCCGTGATGGGCTTTACTGTAATCGTCATTGTGTACATCGTTTCGCTGTTCGTGGTCTGATCTTCACGCTCCGCGCCAGACCGTACTCCCCGCCCGGCCGACCGCCCTGCTTCCGGCGGCCGCCGGGCCTTTTCCGTATCGGAGGAATAGATCCATGAGTATTCGACAAGATGCCGAACAAATCCTGCAGCAGGCGCTGCACGCCGCCCTGCCCGACACCGCCGTGGCCAAAGCGCTGGCCGGGCACACCTTTGCCCCGGGCAAGCTGATTCTGATTGCCGCGGGCAAGGCCGCCTGGCAGATGGCCAGCGCCGCCAGCAATCTGCTGGGGGACCGCATCGACGGCGGTGTGGTGGTGACCAAATACGGCCACAGCAAAGGCCCCCTGCCCCGGCTGCTGATCCGGGAAGCGGGCCATCCCGTGCCGGACGAAAATTCCTTTTCCGCCACCCAGGCGGCCATCGACGCGGTCAGCGGCCTGACCGCCGAGGACAATGTATTGTTTCTGCTTTCCGGCGGCGGCTCGGCGCTGTTTGAAAAGCCGCTGATCCCCGCTGCCGACCTGGAGGACATGACCCGCCAGCTGCTGGCCTGCGGGGCCAACATCGTGGAGATCAACACCCTGCGCAAACGGGTCAGCGCCGTAAAGGGCGGGCGTTTTGCCCAGCTGTGCGCACCGGCCCGGGTATTCTCGGTGGTGCTCTCGGACATTCTGGGCGACCCGCTGGACATGATCGCCTCCGGCCCGGCCTATCCCGATGCCTCCACCTGCGACCAGGCGCTGGCCATCGTGGAGAAATACCATCTGCACCTCAGCGATACCGTGCGGGAGCACCTGCGGCAGGAAACCCCCAAGACGCTGGACAATGTGGAAACCCAGATCACCGGCAGTGTGCGCCAGCTCTGCGCCGCTGCCCGCCAGACCTGCCAGGCCCTGGGGTACGAACCCGTCGTACTCACCGCCGAGCTGTGCTGCACGGCCCGGGACGCCGGCAGTTTTCTGGGCGCCATTGCCCGGCACCACAGCGGCGGCGGGCGCAAGCTGGCATTTCTGGCCGGCGGCGAAACCGTCGTGCAGCTGACCGGCCACGGGCTGGGCGGGCGCAACCAGGAGATCGCCCTGGCCAGTGCTCCGCTGCTGGCGGGTCTGCCCGATGTGGCGGTATTCTCCTTCGGTTCCGATGGCACCGACGGTCCCACCGACGCAGCCGGCGGCTACTGCGACGGACAAACCCTGGCGCAGCTGCGGGCCAAAGGGCTGGATGTGGACGCCGTACTGGCCGACAACGATGCCTACCACGCCCTGCAGCAGTGCGGCGGCTTGCTGATCACCGGCCCCACCGGCACCAACGTGAACGATCTTTCCGTGGCGCTCATCGGCGGCTGAAGCCCCAAAACACAAACAAAAGCGGCCACCCTGCCGGGTGGCCGCTTTTTGATTGAGCCTTGAAAAAATCAGGCGCGATACTGCTCAGGCAGCTGATCGATGGTCTGCCATTTTTCCATGGCTTCTTCCAGTTTCATGCCGTTGGCAACCGCATCGTGGCGGCAGGCGTTGACGGCCTGGATCTCTTTCATCTTGTCGCCGGTGAGGCTGTAGCCCTTCATGGCGATGAGGGTGGCCGCCCAGGCGACCATGGGCACGACGCAGAACAGGATGATGACCACCCAGTTCATGCCGGGACGGAACGGATCGTCGCCGCCGGGCAGCGTGGTGGTAAAGCCGATGGCAGCCGCCGCCATGCCCACGATGGTGGAGCTGAGGGAGGAAACCAGCTTGTCGACCAGGCTGAACAGCGTACCGATGATGCCGGGCACGTACTTGCCGGAACGGTAGGTTTCATAGTCGGAGCAGTCGGCAACCATGGGGATGGGCATATCGGCGGTGGCGTAGTAGGCGCCGTAGCCGATGCCGAAGAAGAGGATGAAGAGGATGGTGTACAGGTTGATGGTCAGGTGGAAGCCGCCTTCCATGCTGTACAGCGCGAGGTTGAAGGCCGGGTTCTCGGGGTTCCAGAGCAGCAGCAGGACCAGCACGCCGATGTACATGACAAGGGCCACGGCCACATAGCGCATGAGGCTGGCCTTCTGGCCGTGCTTCTGGCTGGTGCGGATGGTCAGCACAAAGAAGGGAGCGCTGAACACATAGCCCAGGATCATCATGGGCAGGTAGAGAGCATCGTAGTTGCCCATCATGCCGCCGTACAGCATGCAGAGCACCGCGGTGTTGGTGGCAATGGCCAGGGCCAGTTTGCAGCCGGCACCGGCCACCATCAGACGCTGCAGGGGCTGGTTGGCCTTGATCAGGGCGATGTACTCCTTGACCTTGACCTTCTGCTGGGTTTCGCCGCCGATGCCGAAGTACTCGGGGCGGTCCTTCTCCCAGATACCGATCATAGCGAGGATCGTCAGCGCGAAGGAGATGATCATCGCCAGGGGGATCATGACGTTGAAGAAGTCCTGGGTGGTGTAGTCACCCACGTTGGCACGCAGGATGGGGGCCAGGAACTGGATGGCACCCATGCCCACCATGCTGGCCACCAGGTTGAAGACGGTGAACAGCGGGCGCTGCTTGGGGTCATTGGTCAGAACGGTCTGGCCCGAACGGGTAACGGAAGTCTGGAAGGTGTAGCCGATAACGTAGATGGCGTAGAACAGCACGTACAGCACATAGCGCACCGGCATCATGGTCGTGGGCACCAGCTGGGTGCAGAAGTACAGCAGGAAGCTGGACACGATCATAATGAGGTTGCCGATCAGCATGAACGGACGGAATTTGCCGAACTTGCCGTTGGTCTTATCGATAAGAGCGCCGATAATGGGGTCGGTCACAGCGTCGAACAGACGCATGACGGTGACCATCGTGCTGGCGAACACAAGCGCCAGGCCCAGCACGCCGCCGTAGTATGCGATGTAAGCCGAAGTCAGAATGTAATAGACGTTGGTAGCGCCGTTGTTAAACGGGAACAGCACCAGCTGGTACAGCTTGGCACGGTTCAGACCGGACGCTTTGGGGGTCTGTTCGCTCATGTGCGGATTCTCCTTTGCCAAAAAAGACGAGCCCCCGCCCCGTGATGGGCGGGGGCTCAGGTGTTAATCAGTTTGCATGGGGTAGTTGGAAGAAAGAGCCTGCGGCTTACTCAGCCTTCATGGTCTTCTTCTTTTTGATCGCCTTGACCAGCATGACCACACACACGACGGTCAGCACGGCGAGCACGCCGCACAGGGTCCAGGCAGCCAGCTGCCACCACGGAGTGATGACTTCCAGACGGTCCGCCGAAGACCAGCCGTTCATGGCGTTGGAGTTCACGACGGTGTACAGGATCTTGTGGGTAGCTTCCCGCATCTGGGTCACGATGTAAGCATCGTCCTCGTAGTTGGCCAGGATCTCGGTATGCAGCGGCGTGGGGCTGTCCCAGATCTCGGTGCCGGCGATCAGAGCGTCGCAGGAATCCATGTAGTGGCTGCCGCCGGAGTAGTCGGTGATGGACATACCGCGCATACCCAGCTCACCACGCAGGTAGTCGGTCTGCAGATTCTCGTACTTGCCGCACCAGGCAGCGCCCCAGCGGTTGAAGCCGGACATGGTGCACCAGGCACCGCCGTCCACAACAGCCTTGTCGGCCACTTCCAGGTAGATCTCACGGGCGGTCTGCTCGTTCAGCCAGGTGTTGACACCCATACGGCTGGACTCGGAGTCATTCAGGGCGACGTGCTTCAGGTAGACGTACACGCCCATGGACTGGATGCCCTGCACCTCAGAGGCGCAGATTTCGCCGGCGATGAAGGGATCTTCGGAGTAGTACTCGAAGTTACGGCCGGAGTAAGCGGTGCGGTGCATATTGATGCCGGGGCCGTACAGGCCGGAGTAACCCATGGCCAGGCAGTCCTCGCCGATGCAGCGGCCCACTTCGTTGATGAGGTCGCGGTTGAAGGTGGCAGCCATGACGTCCTCAGAGGTGTAGCACATGGCGGAAGCGCCACCGGTCAGGGCAGCGGTCAGACCCTGGGGGCCGTTCTCGTCCTTGGTCGCGGTCTTGCCGATGGAAGCCGCAGCCTTGGTGTTGTGGAAGCCCTGGGTGATCATGAGGTTCATCTCATCGAAGGTCATCTGATTCAGCAGGGATTCCCACTGGGGATCATCGTACTCAGCACCGATCATGCTGGCCAGGGTCAGGTCGCCTTCGGCGCCCAGAGTGGGCATCTCGACGCTGTCGGCCAGGCTGCCGTCGTAGTGGGTGTTCGCCAGGGCAGCGGCCAGGTCGTCGTTCATGGTGAAGTCAAAGGTGCCGGTGGGGTAGGTAGCGGTCCAGTCGGAGCGGCTCAGCCAGGTCACGCTGCCCGGAGAGTAGCTGACCTTGTTGGGGTCGGCATCGTCGAACAGGTTGGTGATGGCGTTGCCGGTGGCTTCGCTGGTGGCATAGGTGGTGGTGTCGAGGGCGGCGTTGGTGTACTTGTAGGTCAGGGTCGCGTCGCCGGCGGCATCCATGCGGTTCTCGGTGGTTTCGGGGGTGTAGCCCTTGGCAGCGAGGATGTTGTTGGCAGCCTCGTGGGAGCCATCGGCCACGGTGAAGTAGTAGTCACCGGCATCCAGGATGTAGGTCTTGGCGCCGTTGGCATCGTAGGTGCGCAGTTCGCTCTTGTCCACCGTGATGGTGACATTCTCGGAAGCGCCGGGCTCCAGGATGGCGGTCTTCTCAAAGCCGCAGAGTTCCACGCTGGCCTTCTCGATGCCATTCTGCTTGTCGTAATCGGTGTAGGGGCTCTGGAAGTAGACCTGGACGGTCTTCTTGCCGGCCACGGAACCGGTGTTGGTGACGGTCACGTTGATGGTGAAGGCGTCGGCATCCTCGGTCACGGCAAAGTTGGAGTAACCGAAGGTGGTGTAGCTGTCGCCGTAGCCGAAGGGATAGGCAACGGTGGTGCCGTAGCTGAAGTCACCCGCGTTGCCGGTGCCCATGACGTAGTCCTCGTAACGGGTTTCGGCATAACGGTAGCCCAGGTAGATGCCTTCCTGGTAAACAACGTAGTAACCCTGGTTACCGTTGTCCTTATCGTCGGCGGCAAAGCCATAGTCGGCGTTGTTGGAGTAGGGACGGGAGTAGAAGTTGGTCACAGCGGGGTTGGCCAGGTTGTCGTACCAGAAGGTATCCACCAGGCTGCCGGAGGGGTTGACCGCACCGGCCAGCAGCATACCCACGCCGTTGGCGCCGGTCTGGCCCACGTCACCGATCCACAGGCAGGAGTCGATGCCGTAGTCCACGCCGCAGATCTCGGGGTTCAGGAAGTCCAGTTCCAGCGCGTTGGAGGTGTTGAGCAGCACAACGATGCTCTTGAAGGTGCCGGCATCCTTGAGGGCCTTCAGGCCGGCCAGCAGGTCCTTCTCCTCCTGGGAGAGTTCCAGATAGTTGGTGTCGCCGGTCCATTCCACACCGGAGCCGTTGTCACCGCTGGGCAGGTCGGCGCCCTCGCCGCCGGAGCGGGAGAACACCACGATGGCCGCGTCGCCGTACTCCGCAAAGCTGGAGGCGTTGGCGCTCTCGACCTCGGACCAGGGTGCCTCGTTGACGCCGTACTGGCTGTTGGCACCCAGCGCATCAGAGATGGCGTCGGGGGTCACGCGGCTGTACTTGGAGGCAATGTCCTCGGATCTGTACCAGTCCCACAGGGTCTGGTTGACGGTGATGCCCTGGGCTTCCAGCGCATCCTTCAGCGTGGGAGCGGAGGAGGTATCCACCGCACCGGAGCCGGTGCCGCCGTACATCAGGTCAACGGAGCCGCGCGCGAACAGGCTGACCTTGGCGCCGGATGCCAGAGGCAGCGCGGCGTTTTCGTTCTTGAGGAGTGCTGCACCTTCGGACTCGACGGTGGCGCAGAGTTCATCCTCGTAGGACTCGCGCTCTTCGTCAGAAGCGAAGGAGCTGGTGAAGTAGTTGGTGTCTTCTTCGGTTTCGCCCTTGATAATGCGGTAGGTGCTTGCATTGGTGGCAACGTTGATGGTGGTTTCGTACATGGGGGCCACCACAAAAGTAGCCACCATTGCGGCCGCCGTCAGAACGGCGCTGACCGCCGTCAAGCCGGACCACAATGCAACTTTGGGTTTCTTTTGCATGTTGTTTTCCTCTCTTCCGTTTATCTTGGACCGGTCCCCTGTTCCGCGCGGCGGCCGGCTGCGCGCGTTGCACAGCCGCCACGGGTTCGCCGGGGGCCCGCCCTGTCAACCACCCTGCCTGCCGGCAGGGGATAACCTTGGTAGGGGGTGCGCCTTATACCCAGTTGGCGCTGTTGGAGCTGGCCCGGCTGAGTTTGTACGCCGGGTTGGGGGTATCCACATGGCGGAACGTCGCCTCGTCGATGCGGTCACCCGCCACAGCCTTTACATGGACTTCGCCGGACAGGGGCAGACGGAAGGTGAACACGTGCTCGCCGGTCTGCTCACCGATCTTCTGGCCGTCGGCATAGAGCGCCACGGTGCTCTGGTTGGAGTAGACCTTCACTTCGATCTCACTCTCGGTGCGGTCCACGAACCGCTTGGAGCAGATATGCACGAAGGGATCGCTGCTCCACCAGGCCTTATAAATATAGAAGCTGTCCTTCTTGGTCTTGCGGTCAAAGGTGACCAGGCCCTTGTGGTTCATGCCGGGTTCGCCGCCCTGATCCCGGGCGTCGGCGGCAAAGTCGAACATATTCCAGACGTGGGTAGCCCACAGCCAGGGATGACGGGCAAAGCAGTTGAGCATATACTCGTGGTACACCGCCTGGTATTCCTCGGTGTGGTCACCGCGGCGGGGCTTGGAGCTGTGCAGGTTGGGCATACCCTCGGCCCCGTACTCCGAGAAGCCCAGCGGGCGGTGGGGGTAGACGGTGTGGAAGAAGTCCATCCACAGATCGTTGAGGAAGAGACCCGGCACATACCAGCCCAGGTACAGGTTCCAGCTGACCAGGTCGGTGATGTGGGCCACCCGGTTGAAGGGGCCGCACATGGCGTAGCAGGCCAGGGTGGTCAGGCGGGTCTTGTCCATCTCGTGGCAAAGGTCATTCAGGACGCGGTGGTTGTCCAGCATATCCTTCTTGTCCTTGGTGGAGATGGTGATTTCGTTGGAAACGCCCCAGCAGACGATGGAAGCGTGGTTGTAGTTCTGCACGATCAGCTCTTTCATCTGGCTGATGGTGTTCTGGCGGCCGCCGGGCATGTGCTCCGAGATGTAGGGGATCTCGGCCCAGACGACCATGCCGTTCTCATCGCAGAGATCATAGAAATACTGGTCGTGCTGGTAGTGAGCCAGACGGATGGTGTTGGCGCCCAGTTCCTTGATGAGCTCCATATCCTCGTCGTGCATGGCGCGGGTGATGGCGTTGCCCAGGGCCTTGCGGTCCTGATGGCGGGATACGCCGTGGAGCGGGTAGGGTTTGCCGTTGAGGAAGAAGCCCTTGGACGCATCCACCGAGAAGCTGCGCACGCCGAAGCGCTGGCGCACTTCGTCCACGGCGCTGCCGCCGTTCATCATACGGACGACGCAGGTGTACAGGTAAGGGTCCCGCACGCCGTCCCACAGGTGGGCGTTTTCGATCTTGAGGTCGGCGTCCAGGCCCTGGCCCTTGGCCACCACGGTGCCGTCGGCAGCCTGGAGTTCGATCTCGATGTCGCCTTCCCCTTCCACCCAGGTCTTGACGTTGACCGAGGCATCGGTGCCCTGGACGGTGGGGGTGATCTGCACGCCGCAGCCGCCCAGATAGCCCAGGGCGATGTGGTTGCGGTTGACCACGATGAGGCTTACATCCCGGTAGATGCCGCCGTAGAAGGTGAAGTCGGCCTTCTGGGGATAGACGGAATCGTTGCGGCTGTTGTCCACCGCCACGGTGAGGGTGTTGTTTTCCGCCAGGATGCCGGTGATGTCGGCCCGGAAGGTGGAGTAGCCGCCGTCATGGTGCAGGATCTTCTGCCCGTTGACCGTCACATCTGCCGTAGAGTTGACACCCTCGAACTGCAGCCAGACCTGCTGGGTCGCGGCGTCGAAATCCGGTGCCGCGAACTGCGTCTGGTAGGTGCAGGTGCCGCGCCAGTAATCGTTGCCGCCGTCCTGGCCGTCGAGGTTATTCCAGGTGTGGGGCAGCTCCACCGCGACGGTGCTGCCGTCGGGACCGGTGAACTGCCAGTTCTTCATCAGCTTGGTGTAGGTGCGCATAACCCACCTCCATTTGTAAAATTTTTGCAAACGCTGTTAATTGTATGGTACCGTATGCACAAAAATTGTGCAACCGGTTTGCGAAAATTGGTAGCTTTACGTGAATAAGTGGTTATTTCCCATCAAAAAAGAGCGCCCGTACTTTGTGTAACTTGCACAAAGTAATAGCGCTCTTTTTTACGATTCTTCCCGCAGCGGGACCAGAACTTTGAGGGAGGAGAAACCTTCCCGCGTTTCCGCCGTAACGGTGCCGCTGTATTTTTGCACGATTTGCCGCACGACCTTGAATTCGTATCGTCCGGGGCGGGTACCGGACCCCGCCGGTTCCTCGGGCCCTACCAGGTTCAGCACCGCGAACCCCTGCCGGGCATACAGCAGCAGGTCGATCATGGCGTGGTCGGGGGAGGATTGATGGGACGCCGCCTCGATGACCGGGTCCAGGGCGTTGGCAAACAGGGCGTAAAGGTCGCCCGGTTCCATAAAGGCCAGGCAGCGGCCGTCCGCCACGCAGTTGAGCCGGATGCCGTGGGATTCGCACAGCAGGCTCTTTTCGGTCAGGGCCACGTCCAGCACCTCGTTGCCGGTATGCACATCGGCATCATAGAGCCGGGCGGCCTGTTCGGCTTCGTCCAGGCTCTTCCGCGTGCTGGCGTCGGGATTCAGGCGGCGCAGGTCGGCGATCTGCACCTTCAGTTCATGGCATTTGCGGTTGATGATCTGCACGTTCTGCCGCGCCACCCGGTATTGCTGGCGCTGCCGGTCATACAAAAGGTTCAGGGCTTCCATCTCCTTCTGCATGGCGGACTTTTTGAACAGTTCGGTCTGCAGATACAGCAGCGTCAGGCAGTAGAGCTGGGTCAGCACCGCCGGGGCGGCCAGCTGGTTGCTCCAGTCCCGGGGCATCCCCCAGATGCTTTGCAGCGACAGAAACTGGAACCAGAACATCCCGCCCAGCAGCACGGCGCTGAGCATCTGCCGCGGGCCGATGCGGTAAGCGCCGTCCTCCGGCATACCCCGGCCTATGGTGGCGTAGATCAGCACACAGCAGGCGGCAAAAAACACCAGCTGCATGACCCAGAAAGGCGCCGTATCCGGCGCAGCCAGCGCCCACCCGGCACGGCCCAGCAGGGAGGAGAGGAACAGCCACAGTTCATAAATCACATCCGCCGTGAGCAGAATCCAGATGGAACAGTACAGGCTGGCGGTCCAGCTGAGTTCCACACAGAAACGGGCGGCCGCCACACCCCACAACAGGCCCGCTATGCTGCTGACCAGAAAATACCGGAACCCCTGCAGCCCCCAGGAAAGGGCCAGCATGGGCACCAGGGCCACGGCCAGGCAAAGCAGCACCCGCTGCCAGAAGTGCGGGCGGCGGCGCAGGGGCAGGAACAGGGCCAGGGAGGCGCCGCCCAGCAGCAGGAACAGCGTCATAGCAGCGCACCCCCGACATAGGCCGCCACCGCGCTCATAAACGCCGTGCGCTGGCGGCGGCTGATGGCCAGGCGGTCCTGCCCCACCAGGACAAAGTCATCCTGCACCGATTTGATGTGCCGCAGATTGACCAGATAGCACTGGTTGCAGCGCACAAAATGATAGGACGCCAGCTGCTTTTCGGCACTTTGCATACTGGCGCGCACCGGCAGCACTTCCTCCGCCGTGTGATAATACAGCATACGGTTGTGGGTTTCGAGATAGAGAATATCGTCGGTGTTCAGCACCCGCAGCGCGCCCCCGGTCTGAATGGGGATCTGGGCGCTGCCCCGGCGCTTGACCCGGTGGATGGCCCGTTCCAGCTTGACCTTGAACTGATAGTAGTTCACCGGTTTGAGCACAAAGTCCAGGGCATCCACCTCATAGCCGCGGATGGCATACTGGGCCATGTTGGTCACAAAAACCAGCACCACATCCTGGTCCACGGCCCGGATGTGTTCCGCCGTGACCAGGCCCCCCTGCCGGGGCATCTCGATATCCATGAAGAGGATGTCAAACCCGCCGGGATAGGGCGTGATGGCCGCCCCGTCCACAAAGGTCTGCACTTCCAGCGCGGTCCCGCTTTCGGCCGCGTACTCTTCCACAAACCCGCAAAGCTGTGCCCGTACGTCGGCATTGTCTTCCACGATTGCGATCCGCATGGGCTTACTCCTTTACGTTTTTCTGTCGGGCAGCGGCCCTGCGGCCCGCGCCTGCCCCATTTTCCTTTTATTATAAAAGAGAGCGGGCGCAAAATCAAGCCGAATCCTTCTACTTCCCGCCGGGGTCCGGGCCGCAAAAAGCCCCGGTGCCAAACCGGTACCGGGGCGCGGGATTCAGCGGGCGGCTTCCCGTTCCGAGAGGAAGGGACCGTTGAACACATAGGCATCCAGGCGGCGGAAGGCTTCCTCCACCCGGGCAAGGGGCAGTGCCAGGTTCATGCGGATGGCGCAGGGGCCGTGGAACATCCGGCCGTCCTGCCAGGCCACGCCCACGTCCCAGCCGGCCTGCAGCACCTCGCCGATGGTGCGGCCGTGGGCGGCGCACCAGTCGGTGCAGTCCAGGAACAGCATATAGGTGCCCTGGGGCTTGGCCACCGAAACCCCGTGGAAGCGGGCGGCGATGAAATCGCAGGCAAAGTTGATGTTGCCGCTCAGGGTCTGGCACAGTTCGTCCACCCAGACATAGCCCTCGGGCTTGTAGGCGCCGATGAGGGCGTGCATGGAGAGGACGTTCATCTCATTATAATGGGGTTTGGAGCTTTTGGCCGTGACCCGGTCCCGCAGATACGGATGGTAGATGATGTGGTAGCTGCCCACCAGACCCGCCAGGTTGAAGGTCTTGCTGGGGGCGTACAGGGCCACCGTGCGCTGCCGGGCATCCTCGCTCACCGACTGGGTGGGGATATGCCTGTGGCCGTTGAGCAGGATGTCGGACCAGATCTCATCGGAGATCACCAGGCAGTCGTTGGCCTTGTAGACCGCCATGGCCTGTTCGATCTCTTCCCGCTCCCACACCCGGCCGCAGGGGTTATGGGGCGAGCAGAAGATGGCCACATGGATATGATATTTTTTGAGTTTGGCGTCCATATCGGCATAGTCCATCCGCCAGACGCCCTGTTCATCCTGCACCAGCGGCGAGTGGACGATGCGATAGCCGTTGTTTTTCAGCGCGTTGGTAAAGCCGATATAGGTGGGGCTGTGCAGCAGCACCCCGTCGCCGGGGGCGGCAAAGGCGGTCAGAGCCGAAACCACCCCGCCCAGCACGCCGTTTTCGTACCCGATGCAGTCCTTCGTCAGCAGCGCGGGGTCGGCGCCGTTGCGGGTGACCTGCCAGCGGATGATGGAATCGTAATATGCGTCGGTGGCCTCAAAATAGCCGAAGGCCGGGTGCTGCGCCCTCTCGATGATAGCCTGCTGTACCGTGGGCACCGTGGGGAAATTCATATCGGCCACCCACATGGGGATGGCGTCAAAGCCGGGTTTGGGGGCCGCCGGCGCAAAACCGCCCGGCTTGCCCAGGGCATCCACCGCAATGGCATCTTTGCCGCGGCGGTCCATAATCGTTGTAAAATCGTACTGCATGGGGAACCGTCCTTTCCGGCGGCAGCGGCCGCCCTTTCGGGGTATTATAGCACACTTTCCCCCGCCGCAAAAGACACCCCCGGCCCGTCCGAAACGGACAGGCCGGGGGGATGGTTTATGCACCGTGGGCGTCGCAGTGGGCGCAGTTTTCACAGTCGGGGAACTGCTTTTTATCGTAGGTGATGCCGTGGCGGTCATAGTAGTCCTTCAGGGCCAGCTTGATGGCCTCCTCCGCCAGCACCGAACAGTGCACCTTGTGGGCGGGCAGGCCGTCCAGGGCCTCCACCACCGCCTTGTTGGTGACAGCCAGCGCATCGGACACCGGCTTGCCCTTGATCATCTCGGTGGCCATGGAGCTGGAAGCGATGGCACTGCCGCAGCCGAAGGTTTCAAACCTGGCATCGGTGATGGTATCGTTGTCGATCTTGAGGTAGATTTTCATGATGTCGCCGCACTTGGCGTTGCCCACCTCGCCCACGCCGTCGGCGTTCTCGATGACGCCCACATTGCGGGGGTTCCGGAAATGGTCCATGACGGTTTCGCTGTACAAAGCCATAGCTGATACACTCCTTTTATGCAATGATGTAGTCCCGCACGCCGCGCTGCAGATCGCGCCAGACGGGAGAAATGCCCCGCAGATAGGACACCGTTTCGGTGACGGCGGCGATGAGATAGTCGATTTCTTCCTCGGTGACGTCCTCCCCCAGGGAAAGCCGCAGCGACCCGTGGGCCACATCGTGCACCCGGCCGATGGCCAGCAGCACGTGGCTGGGGTCCAGGGAACCCGAGGTGCAGGCAGAACCCGACGAAGCGCAGATGCCCTTGTCGTCCAGAAGCAGCAGCAGGGACTCGCCCTCGATGCCCTCGAAGCAGAAACTCACGTTGCCGGGCAGCCGCTGCCTGGCGTCGCCGTTGAGCGCCGCGTGAGGAATGGCCGACAGCCCCGCGATGAGCTTATCCCGCAGCGGGACCAGGCGGGCGGTGTTCTCTACCCGGTGTTCGCAGGCTTCCTCCAGTGCCGCGGCCATGCCCAGAATGGCGGGCAGGTTCTCGGTACCGGCGCGGCGGCCCCGCTCCTGGGCGCCGCCCTCAATAAGGGGTTCCAGATAGATGCCTTTGCGCAGATAGAGGGCGCCGATGCCCTTGGGGCCGTGGAACTTGTGGGCCGACAGGGAGAGCATATCCATGTTCTGCGCCTTCACGTCGATGTCCAGATGCCCCACCGCCTGGACGGCGTCGGTGTGGAAGAGCACCCCTGCCTCCCGGCAGACCCGGCCGATCTCGGCAATGGGCTGGATGGTGCCGATCTCGTTGTTGGCGTACATCACACTGACCAGGCAGGTGTCGGGCCGGAGGGCCGCCCGCACCTGTTCCGGCGTGACGATGCCGTTCTCGTGCACATCCAGCAGGGTGACGGTAAAGCCCTCCTTTTCCAGACGGCGCAGGGTGTGCAGCACGGCGTGGTGCTCAAAGGCCGTGGAGATGATGTGCTTTTTGCCCTTGGCTGCCCCCAGGTGGGCGGCGCCCCGCAGGGCCTGATTATCGGCTTCGCTGCCGCCGGAGGTGAAGATCAGTTCCGAAGGCTCGCACCCCAGGCGGGCGGCGATGCGTGCCCGGGCATCGGCCAGGGCTTCGGCGGCTTTCTGGCCGGCGGAGTGCAGGCTGCTGGGGTTGCCGTCGCTCTCCCGGATACAGGTGAGCATGGCCTCTATGGCCGCCGGGCTCATGGCCGTGGTGGCGGCATTATCTGCGTAAATTCGCATTGGATTCATCCTTTCCCGCAGGGGTGCGCCGGGCGGCGCTTTATTCCCTACTTGTTTTGTATGGTTTATTGTACGCTTCTTTTTCCTACTTGTCAAGTAGGTTTTTCGTTTTCTGGACAACCGACTGCCCATGGTATAGTGGAAGTAAGACAGATCCCGGCATCCTGCCCCTTTTTGGGAAAACTTTTTTCCATCCCGGCGACAGGATTCGTTGAATCTCTCCGGAATCTTCTTTGTATAGTAAAAATATCGCGGCGTGTCCGCACACAGCTACCCCGGCAAGGAGGAACCCAAATGCAACTGAACCATGTTTCCCGTCCCACGGCAGCCCGTCTGACGGCGGTCCTGCTGGCGGCCCTTTTCTGCCTGCCCGTCGCCGCAGTGGCGGCTTTTCCCGCCACGCCGGAACAGGCGGCTCCGGAACAGGCCACCCCCGAACAGACTTCCCAGTCCCCCGCCGCCTCGGAAGCGGCAGCACCGGGAGCGGCCGCCCTGGCCGCCGCCGAACCGGACCCAGCCCCCAGCCCCCTGGCGGGCGGGGATGTGGTGACCGGCACCGTTTCCCCCATCGGCACCACCATCAACCTTTTCGACTACTGGATCACCACCCGGGATGCCCCGGACAACGTCAACCCGCCGGACATGAACCAGGGCATCAACGCCGGCAAGGTGCTGCAGTTCAGCGCCAACGCGGGCACCGGCGGCGGCATCAACAATTACACCGGCAGCAGCAATCCCCGCACCGGCATGGTGGACAACACCCTGCAAAGCGGGTATCCCCGGCTGGCCCAGAGCGGGCAGTCCCTCAATTATCTGTTCGACCCCGCTTTGCCCAATGCAGGCAAAGCCGCCTACGCCAACGTGCGCACCCTGCTGCAGATCGACGACGACGGCTACTACTATTACGACTGCACCCAGAACTTTGCCCAGTTTGACGAAACCACCAACGCCTTCACCCTCTTCGACGGGCCGGGGGTGAAAGCCGCCGGCGCCATCCCCATCGAGGGGCAGTTTTTCCCCTTCAACGATTACAGCCAGGTCAAGGATATGACCTCCCGCAATCCTGCCATCAACCACTATTTCGGCCTGACCATGACCACCCGCTTTGTGCAGCAGCCCTACGGCACGGTGGACGGCACCGCCGGGGGCACCCCCGTCACCTATGACTTCGCCGGCGACGACGATGTGTGGGTGTTCATTGACGATGTGCTGGTGGGGGACCTGGGCGGCATCCATGACACGGCCTCCCTGAGCATCAACTTCCAGACCGGCAACATTCTGATCAACGGCCAGGCAAACGGCACCCTGCGGGACAAGTTCCTGGCCGCCGGCGTGCCCTGGACCAACGGCAGTTCCGCCACCTTTGCCGACGATACCTACCACACCCTGAAGTTCTTTTATCTGGAGCGGGGCAATGTGGATTCCAACATGAAGCTGAAATTCAACCTGGTGTCCATCCCCCAGAGCGATCTGATCAAGGTGGACCAGACCGGCAGCCCGGTGGCGGGGGCACAGTTTGATTTGTACTACGCCGACGACAACTATACCCCGGAACAGCGTATTGCCACCGGTACCACCGGCGCCGACGGCACCTTTGTGTTCCAGAACCCCGACGGCACCCTGCTGAGCCTGAACAACCTGAAAAACGAGTACGGCGGCCCCGGCCAGACCGGCAAATTCGTGCTGAGAGAACCCCTGATCCCCACCGGGTACCGTGCCCCGGGGGATATGCAGCTGTACTTCCCCACCGACTATCCCGAACTGGCCACCCTGCTTTCGGCCAATCCCTGGGACACCGGCGCCTACGCCAGCCCCACCGTCACCGTCACCCTGCCCGATACCGTGGAGGATCTGCAGGGCAACCGGTACGGGGTGGATTCCGGCACCTACTTTGCGGTGGTGCTCAAACGGCAGGATGCCGGGGGTGACGGCAGCAGCACCCAGAGCAACTGGTACCCGGTATCAGGGGACCCCATCACCGGCTGGAACGTGGCCGACAGCACCGGCATGGACGCCGTGCTGGAATCCGCCCGGGCCAATGCCTATCTGTTTGTGCTGGACAGCAGCGGTGCCTACAAGGACACCATCGACAATCTGCCCGGCGACATCCTTACGTACTATTACGTGCTGGCCACCAACGGCAAGCTGACCGGCAGCAACGCCCAGTACACCGTCGCCTTTTACCGCACCGGCGCCGCCAGCCTGGCCGACGCCACCCCCGCCGACACCGTGCGGCTGAATGACGCCGCCGTGATCAACGACCAGACCTTTGACCGGGAATTTGCCGTACAGCTCTATGTGCCCAACATCCGGAACTACCTGTTTGTGCAAAAGGTGGCCGAGGACGGTTTCACACCGCTGACCGGCGCGGAGTTCGGGCTGTACAAGGCCGAGGACGTGACCGACGGCGCGGTGAACCCCGGTGCGCAGCCCTTTGACACCGTGACCACCCGGGACCAGAACCAGAATCAGGGGGATGTGATCACCCTGGGCGGCGCGGGGGTTTTCCCCAACCGGCAGGCCGTACTGCCCGACGGCACCTACTATCTGAAAGAACTGCAGGCCCCCGCCGGGTACGCTCCCAGCAGCGACCTGGTGGAAGTGGTGGTGGACAACACCGACGTTTACGCCAACGCGGGGACTTCCTCCGACGATGTAACCGTCCTGCGGGGCGTGGGCAAGATCGTGCGCAGTATGCTGCAGTTTGCGGTACCGGACGACATCAACGCCACCCTCACCGACATCAGCGCCGCCCTGTACACCGCCCCCGCCTACACCCCCGGCACCGGCAACGACTGGGCCGTGTGGACAGCCTCCGGCCGGGCACCGCTGGAACTTTCCTACTACAGCAACAACCAGATCCTGGAATACGGCCCCACCGTACCGGGAACTTCCGTCTACTTTGCGGTGCCCGCCGGGTGGTCCCGGCTGAAGATCACCCAGAACTACGCCGCCGGCAGCGACCAGGACCTGAAAATCAACCTGAACGGCCAGGACCTGAGCACCCTGTTTGCCAACAGTACCATCGTGCAGGTGCGCAACCAGTCCACCCGGCTGGTGCTGCAAAAGGTCGTGACCGGTCCTGCGGGCGAAGCCACCCGTCCCTTCGCTTTCACTCTGGCGCTGCACAGCGCCGACGGCACTCCGCTGTCCGGTGATTACGGCGGTCTGGTTTTCAACGACGAGGGCACGGCGGAAACCACCCTGACCGACGGCGGCGAAGTGACCCTGCGGGGCCTGCCCGACGGCACCGTCTGCACCGTGTATGAAACACCGGTATCCGGCTACGAAACCACTGTGCAGATCAACGGCGGCGAAGCCCAGCCCGGCCCCCAGGCCACCGTGACGACCCAGCCCGGGCTGACGAGCATCCTGTACATCAACCACAGCACCCGCACGC
>ERZ1090879.503-NODE-503-length-24392-cov-8.414513_pt1 | contig 24392 bp, 15 predicted proteins | sample MGYA00478472_ERZ1090879 | MGnify/ENA primary metagenome ERZ1090879 (study PRJEB33644, sample SAMEA5815723) | chicken gut metagenome | biome: Chicken; feature: Gastrointestinal Tract; material: Caecum | place: Ireland | collected 2019-01-01 | study: A study of the... | reverse complement strand
CCCACACGCTCATGACGATGGCCGCGCACAACACGAAGATAAGGATCGAAGAAGCCACCAGCCATCTTTTCGTCTTGAATAGTTTCATACATTTCCCCTTTTTGGTCACTTGCGCCGCACCGATGGGTGCGGCGCGTGACGATCGGAGCCGTTAAGCAGTCATTTCTTTCTTTTCTTTAAGGTGCCGTTTGATCGTGCTGACGAGCAGCATGGCGAGCGCGCCCGCCGTGAGCACCCCGAACGTGATGTCCAGAGTGATGACGAGTATCTCCACCCAGGTGTACACTCGTATGACGCGCGTGGTCTCGGAGAACCCGTTCATCGCGGCGCTGTAATTGCACACGTTGTAGAGCACGCGCTTGGTCGCCTCGCGCATGGCGCGGACGATGGTGGCGTTGTCCCTGTACTGCGTGAAGGAATGATCCTTGCCCGAGCTGAGCCAGAGGTCGGTGCCCGCCATGAGACCGTCCGTCACGGTCATGTACATCGTGCCGTTGGCGTCCGCCATATCCGTGATGATGATGCCGTTGAACCCGATCTCGTCGCGGAGGATGACGTTGACCAGCCCGTTCTGAGCGCTGGACCAGACGCAGCCCGTGCGGTTGAAGGAGCTCATCACGCCGTGAGCGTTGCCGCGCGAAGGCGCGCAGGCGTACTTCCAGGGCATGATGTATATCTCTCTTATCGCCTGCTCGTTCGCCCAGATGCCCACGCCGTTACGGTTGGATTCCTGGTCGTTGAGCACGTAATGCTTGGGGTATGCGATGACGCCGTATCCCTGCATGGCGCGTATCTGCGCTTCCGCCATGGCGCCCGTGAGGAAGGAGTCTTCCGAGAAATATTCGTGATTGCGTCCGCTGTAAGGCGAGCGGTGGATGTTGATGCCGGGTATCCACATTCCGTTGTAGCCCGCGAACAGAGAGTCGTTGGCGAGCGCGGTGCCTACCTCGGCGAGCAGTTCGCGGTCCATCGTGGCCGCCCATATGCCCTCGCAGGGGAAACGCGAGCCGGTCAGACCCTGTTTGCAATAGGTCGGGCCGTCCTGTTCGGCGGTCTGCGGCTTCACGACGCTGGGAATGGCCGCCGTGATGCAATACGCCGTGGTGAGCATGGTGTTCATCTCGTCGAAGGATATCTGATCGAGCAGGAGATCCCATCTGCCGTCGCCATATGCCGCGCCGCGCAGCTGGATGAGGGAGAGCCCGTTGCTCCTGCCGAACTGCGGCATGTCGCCCTCGCTGTCGGGAACGCGAGCCTCGCTCTGCATGTCCTCGATCATCCTGTCGGTCAGCTCTATCTCAATGGCTTCGGTGGGCCACGTCCCTTCCCAATCGGAACGCGACGTGTACGTCACCATGTTGTTGCCCGCACCCGCGTAGCGGTTGATGTCGATGTCTTCCAGCGCGTTGGTTATCTCCGCGCCCGTTTCCGCGCTTACGGAATAGGTCAGATCCACTTCGCTGACGACGAAATCGTCGTTGACGAGGGACGCGTCGCCCTCGCCCACCATCCTTCCGAGCACCGCGTCATCGCCGGCGTGTTTCTTGGCCAGGATGTTGTTGACGGCCGCGTGAGCGTCCGTCGCGGCGGTGAGGTAATACGTGCCCGTGTCGAGTATGTACGTTTCGTAGCCGTACACGTCATAGGTCGCGAGCTGTTCCTTCTCCACCGTCACGTGGACGGTCTCGGACGCCTGAGGCTGAAGGAGCGCGGTCTTGCCGAACCCCACCAGCTCCACCGCCGCCACTTCCGTGAGCACGGACTGCGCGCGGGCGGTATACGGCTTTTGCACGTATATCTGCACGGGCTCCCTGCCGGGAACGCCGCCGATGTTGGTGACGGTCACCGCGACGTCGAAGGTCTTGCCGTCCGCGGAGGGCGTCACCGTGAAGTCGCTGTAATCGAACTCGGTGTACGACTCGCCGTGGCCGAAGGGATACGCCACGTCCGCGGTATAGTCATAGCGGCCGACGTTGGGTCTGCCCTCCACCACGTCCGCGTATCTCGTTTCGTAGTACTTGTAGCCCACGTATATGCTTTCGTTGTAAACGCCGTAGTAGCCCTGGACCTGCACGCCCGCCGAGCCGAACACGTCGGCCCCGCCCTCGTAAGCGCGCGAGAACGCGGAGTTCTCATTGAGCGTCCAGCTCGCCATGACGGGCGAAGTGAGGTTATCCTTGGCGTAGGTGTCGGGGAGCGATCCGGAGGGGTTGACGTCGCCCACGAGCGCGTCGGCCACCGCTTCGATGCCGCTCATGCCCATGTTGCCCACCCACAGGCAGGCGTCCACCTCGATCTCGCCGCCGTTATCGTACAGGAAGTCCAACTCGAGGGGCATCGCCGTGTTGAGTATGACGATGACTCGCTTGAACTCGCCCGAGTACTTGGCGTCGGTGATCATCTTGAGCACGTCCCTTTCCTCCGCGGAGAGCGAGAGGTAGTTCCCGCCGTCGCCGTCGCTGCCCACCACGTTGACGTCGCTGCCCTCGGTGGAGTCGCGCGTCACGACCATGATCGCCGCGTCGCCGTACGTCGCGAAGGAGCCCGTCACGTCCGAACGCGCCGCGAAATCGGACGAAGGCACTTCACGTATGTAATAGGTCTGGACGTTGGTCTCGGGATCGAGCTGTTTATAGATCGTCCCGTTCTCTTTCTGGACGTAGAAGTCCCAGAGCGTGGGATTGACGCTCACGTTCTCCGCTTCCAGAGCGGACTTGAAATCCTTGAGATCGGGGTTGGTCTTGTCGTCGGGGTTGCGCGCGCCCTGCACCGAACGGTTGGGGTTCACCGAGCCCTTGCCGAACAGGCTGACCGCGGGCGTTTCGCTCTTGTCGAGCGGCAGCGCCTTGACGCCCGGCTCTATCTCCTCGTTCTTGAGGAGCACGAGGCCGTCCGCTTCAAGGTCGTAGCTCGTCTTGTGCGCGAATTCCTTGATGGAATCGTGCGTCGTGTAATCGGCGGTGAAGAAGTCTATCTTTTCGCCGTCGCCGTAATCCACGCGCCAGGTCTCGAGATCAAGCTCGGTCGCGATGAGCGTGGAATAGGAATTTGCCAGGTTGGTCGCCACTATCATCAGCGCCATCACGGTGGAGAGCACTACCGCGAGCACCGTCCACAGTCTGGCGGAAAACAGTATCTTCATGGTATCAGCCCTCCTTTACGCGTTTGGCCGCGTCGGGACGCATGGTCACGCCCGCGACGAGCGTCGCGACCAGCGATATCGCGATGAACACGACCAGCAGCACGAACGAAACGGGCAACGTGGTGCCGTCTATGTTCGACTGTCCGCCCGCCGTGTAGAATATGCTGCCCAGCATGTTCATGTTGCTGAATATGTAACTGAACAGCGAGAAGAAGGACAGCACGTACTGCGCGAACGTCAGCGTGCGCGCCACCGAATGCGTCAGTCCCCTGTCGGGAAGTATCAGCACGGCGACGCCCGCCGCCATGCACAGTATCAGTCCGACTATGACCTGCACGGAGTGGTGCGGGTCGTAGTTGGTGACCCCGTTGACGGCGTAGAGTATGAGCGCCGCCAACGAGAACACCTCTGCTCCGAGGACCATCCACCAATAGGGCTTACGGCTCCTCAGGAATGAGAGTATAAGGTTCATCATCATATCCTCCGCCAGATCGTCAGGTCCTGTACACCACGTCGTCCATGGTCTGACCGACGTTGCCGGGGAGGCACTCCTCCCAGGTCAGCGTCGCGTCGGACGCGACGTAGATGCAGTCGACGAGCGGGGTCTCCGCGTTGAACGTACCGCCGTGATCGCGGCTGTTCGTCGTGACCAGTCTTATGGTGTTCACGCCCGCCACGAGCTCGACGTCAACGTCCAGCACGTAGTTCCGGAAAGGACGCTTGTTCATGTCGGGGTTGCGATCGGCGCCCGTCACGGGATCCTTCTCGCCTTCCTTGTAAGCGCCGTCCAGCACGATCTCGCCGTAGTCGAGCGACGTGCCGTTGACGAGCACCTGGTAGCTGTCGGGAGTGAAGGTCATGTCGTACAGGTCGGGAGTCAGACGCAGTATTATCGTGGCGTCATCGTCCGCCTCGGACGCGTTGATGTTGAATTCCAGGAACGCGCCGGTGTAGTACAGCTTACCGACGTAGTAGCCGTTGCTCATGCCCATCTCGTCGCCGTTGCCCAGCACGTCCAGCGGGCTCTGTATGAGCACCTCGGGGCCGCTGCCGTTGTCGGACGAGCCCTGAGCGAGCTTACCGTTGAGGTTGGTGTACTCCGCTTCGAAGGTGTAACGGGGCGTCCACTTGGCGTAGAGCTGCTTGGAAACGGTGGGATACTCCCTGCGGAAGTTGATCGCCTCGCCCTCGCACTCCTTGTTGTCGTACCAGCCGTCGAAGTGCCAGCCGCCCGAACGCTCGGGATCTGCGGGAGGCGTGACGCGGTCGCCGGGAGTGGGCGTATCCGTTTCGTACACGGAAGTGTCGTTTGCGTCAAAGTTGTTGTAATAGGTGTAGGTCACACCGCTCGACTCGGACGTCCACTGCGCGTACAGCGTGAGCGCGCCCGTGACGGGAGTCGTGAAGTCGAACACGTCGCCGCCCGTCTGAGAGGTCGACCAGCCCGAGAACACGTAACCGCTCCTCGAAGGGTTGGCGGGCTCGGCGGCCGTGTCGCCGTATGCGACGCTCTGCGACTCGGGCGCGGTGCCGGTGCCGCCGTTGAGGTCGAAGGATATCGTGTACACCTCGGGCGTCCACTTCGCGTACACAGTCACGTCGCCGTTGAGCGATGCGGATGCGTCGAACGCCGTGGTGCAGGCGGGATCGGCGTACCAGCCGCCGAAGGTGTAGCCCACGCGCGTAGCTTCGGAAGGAAGCACTGCGGGCGTGCCCACGTCCGTGCGGACGGAGCCGTTCTCCGCACCGTCATAGTTGTAGTTGAGCGTGACGAGCACCACTACCTGGCGCCACTGCGCGTACAGCGTGAGGTCGTCCTCCACCGCCGTCGCGAAGTCGTACTCGACGGTACCCGCTCTGTCGGTGGACCAATAGAGGAATTCGTAGCGGTCGCGCACGGGGTCGGCGGGCTCGGTCGCGGGCTTGGCGCCGTCCTCGATGTCGAGCACCTCGGTGAGATCCTCGCCCTCATAGCCCGTATAGACGACGTACGTCACCACGGCGGACGTCTTGTTCCAGCGCGCGTACAGCGTCGTGTCGTCCTCGATGGCCGAGTCGAAATCGAAGGGCGTCGTGTAGTTGGCGTCGGCGTACCAGCCTGCGAACTTGTAACCCGTCTTGACGGGGTCGGCGGGCTTGGTCACCTTGGAGCCCACGTCCACGGTCACGTCGTCGATGGCGGTGCCGCCGTCCGTGTCGAAGCTGACGGTGGCGCTGGTCGACTTCCACATCGCGTACAGCGTGATGTCGTCGGTGACTGCGGTCGAGAAGTCATATTCGCGCGCGATCATCCTGTTCGTGCTCCAGCAATCGAAAAGGTAGCCGCTGCGCGTGGGGTCTGCGGGGCGAGCGACGGCGGTGTCGGCATCCACCTCCACGGCGGTCGCTTCGGGCGCACCCGCGTAATTATAATTGAAGGTAACGGTATACTTGTCGCCGCTTCCCGTTCCTTCTTCCGGCCCGCATGCCGTCAGACCCAATAAAAGCACAAGGCTGAGCAGCACGCAGACCACGGTAACGATACGTTTCATGATCATATTCCTCCTGTCCTGATCTACTTCGCGTGTGGCGGGATTGCGGAGCGTTCCCCGCGTTCCCGCATGGCGTTCCGCCTGCCGCCGCATTAGCGGCGACGGGCGGAACTCAGAGGGGTCGTTGTCTGTTACGCTTTCTTCTTGAGGATGAGGAGCACTGCCGCACCGAGCGCGAGGCATGCCGCCACTACGGCGACGGTACCCGCGACGTTGCTGCCGCAGCCGCCCTGAGCGGCCTCGCCCGCGTCGCCCTTGTCACCCTTGTCGCCCTTGGGGCCGGTGATGTCCGAAAGAGCCACGAGGTCGGTCCACTCGGTGTCGCCCTCGTAACGCCACTGGATGTGCGTGTCGGAGGTGCGAAGTTCGATCTCCTTGCCGTCGGCGCCGTTCGTGCCGTCGGCACCGTCAGCACCGTCGGCACCGTTCTCGCCGCGAAGCTCGCTGACCGCGATGACGTCCACCCAGGTGTTGCTGCCTTCGGGCTTGAACTTGATCATGCCGTTGACGACGTCGAACTCGGGAGCGGAGAGCGTGCCCTTCGCGATGGTGAAGGTCACGGCGAGGTCGTAAGTCACTTCCTTGTTGCCTTCTTCGACGAGCGCGCTGATGACCGCGTCATACTCGCCCGCTTCTTCGGGAGTACCGCTGATCTGGCCGAGGTCGTTGATGGACAGACCCTCGGGCAGGCCGGTCGCGCTGAACGCGATCCACTCAAGGTCGGAGGTCACGGTCGCGCTGAACGCGGTACCCGTCGTGCCGGCAGTCGTGCTGACGGCGATGGAAGGCGCGACGTTGATCGTCACGTTCCTGGTCTGGGTCATCCAGCCGTCCGCCGTGATCATGACGGTGACGGTGGAGCTGCCCGGAACGGTGGGCGTGCCGCTGATGGCGCCCGTTTCGGCATCCATGCTCAGGCCTGCGGGAAGCGTGCCGGAGGACACGGAGTACACGATGTTGTCATCGGCCATGGCGGTCGAACCGACGGTCGTGGTCGCGGGAGCCGCCACGCCCTGTGCGAGCGAGATGGCCGCGGGCGACCAGGCTTCATAGTTGACGCCGTTGTCGTTGAGCGCGGTGTTCGCGTGTCCCCACATGAAGACCGCGGTGCACTTTCTGGTCGCGTACCACTGGACGAGCTCGGTGTTGGACTCCAGGGTAGCGTCGGAGATGGTCGTGTAGTCGACTTTGTTGTTCTCAGCGTCCCAAACGCCCGTCATGGTGTTGGTCGCGATGGTATCCGTGCCTGCGCGGACGAGGAGGTCGAGAGGCGAGCATCTCCTCATGCCGGCGTAAGCGTCGGTGGTGTGAGAGAGCGTCTTTGCGCCCCACTCTTCCTTGTAAAGGCCGGTGGTGATGTTGTAGTTGACGTTGACGGAAACGCGGCCGGCGCGGGCGAATGCGCCCATCTCACCGGTGGACTCGCCTTCCTGCACGCACATCTGCACTACCTTATAGTAGTTCTCGCGGATGGCCTGCTCGGATACCCAAGCCATGAGGTTGCGTCCGTTTCTGTTGGTCTCCTGGTCATTGAGGGCGACGTGCTTGATGTAAGGCTGGATGCCCTTGGACACAAGGCCCTTGACCTGACCCGCCGAGATGTAACCGCCGAGGATCGCGTCTTCGGAGGTGTACTCGTACAGTCTGCCGCCGAAAGGCGAACGGTGCGTCTGGACGGAAGATCCCCAGAACACGTTGATGTTCTTGAGAAGGCCGAGGTTGCCCATCATGCGGCCCTGCTTGTAGGACAGCTCGGGGTTCCAGGTGGAAGCGAGCATGGTGGTGCAAGGCCATTTGTAGGTGTTGCCGAACGCGATGCCGTCGCCCGAGGACAACACTTTGAGGCCGATGCCGGGAACGGCCTTCTTCTGCCACTGACCGACGGTGGCCATCAGATCCTCCCAGGTGAGCTGGTTGAGGAACTTCGTCCAAGCGTCCTGACCCTTTCCGCCGTCGAACGGATCGTTACCGCTCATGTCTGCGAGAGAGGTCTCCATGTCGGTGTAGAGGCCGGTGACGGGATCGGTGGTGGTCGCATGGGACGCGGCCTGGGTCCAGTCGTCCATGACGCCCGCGGCTTTGGCCGCGAGAGCCTCGTCGAGCCAAGGATAGTCCTTTCTTGCCACGACGCCGGGGATCTCAAGGCCGTCAGCGTAGACGTACGCTTTGCCGGAAGCGTCCGTCATGGCGCCCGTGGGGGTGTAAGCGTCGTCGGTGTAGGCATAGTTCTGCACTTCCGTGCCCGCCGCGAAGTTATCCCAGTAGAGCAGCGACTTGAGCATGTTCTCGCTCATCGTCATGCTCGCGGTGGTGGGCTTGAGGGTGTTCACGCCCACGGTCGCGATGTTGCCGCGGCTGATGAGCTGCTGATCGGCGTCCGTGGTCTTGTTGAAGTTGTACATCGCATCGTCGCCGGTGCGGCTCTTTCTCAGCGAATAGAACATGCCGTTCTCTTCGGAGAACTTGTTGGACACTTCGTTGTCGTTGAAGTCGTCGAGGTGGAGATAAGCGTCTTCGTCGACGGTGAAGTTCACTTCGTCGTAAAGGTCGTTGCTGCTGGCGACGTCCGCACCCTGCCAGCCGTCGGACTGGCTCATGGCGCGCAGCGTCCAATCGCCCGCTTCGACCACGTAGCCCTTCTCTTCTCCGCCGCTGGCGTTGCCGAGGTAGTCATAAGACGCCATATCCTGAACGTTGAACGTAACGGTCACGGTCTGGGTCTCGCCGGGCTGGAGCAGATCGGTCTTCTGATAGCCGACCAGCTTGACGTACGACTTCTCAACGGGCGCCGCATTGTCGTAAGGCGCGGTCGCATAGATCTGAACGGTCTCTTTGCCCGCGACGTTGCCCGTGTTGGTGACGTCTATGGTCGCGGTCATCGTCTTGTAAGCGGCGGTGTGCTTGGAACCGTCGGTCACGTAGGACTCGATGTCCGCGGCGTTGAGCGTGGCGTCTTCCGTGATGGGCTTCTTGCTGTCCGTGGTCGCGGAATCAAGCGTCAGGCTGAGCTTGCCGTAAGAGAACGTCGTGTAGGACAGGCCGTAACCGAAGGGATACACGACCGCGTCGTCATACCACGTCGAACCGCTGTTGTCGCCCTTCGCCTTGTTCATCTCGTAGGCTCTGGTCTCGTAGTACTTGTAACCGAGGTAGATGTCCTCGTCGTAATCGATACCGAAGTAACCGTCGGCGCCGCCGAAGCCGCCCGCCGCGGTGTCCCAATCGGGATTGGTGTGCGCTCCGGTGTGATCCATGTAGTTGTTGGTCGTACCGTTCTGGATGTTGTTACCGAAGTTGAACCAGGTGGGATCGGCGGTGAAGTCCTTGTAATAGATGTCGGCAAGACCGCCGGACGGGTTGATCTCGCCCGAGATGATCTTGGCTACGGCCTTCGTGCCGTTGTCGCCCGGACGACCTATCCAGATTATGCCGTCCACCGCCTCATCCTGTTCGAGCTGATCCAGCTCCATGGGATAAGAGGAGTTGATGATGTAGATTATCTTTTTGAAGCCCTGCCCTTTCACGTAGTCGAGGACTTTTTCCTCCTCGTCGGTGAGCTGCAGGTGGTGCTTGTAACGCGTCGTGCCCTCGGGATCGGTGTCGGTCGCCGTCACGTCCACGTAATCGCCGTTCTCGTCCTCCGCGTAAGGCGCGTAATGCCAATCGTCCGCACCCTGCTCATCCTTCGTTATGCGGCTGAGGTCAGCGCCCTCGCCGCCGCCGCGCGTAACGAACACGAACGCCGCGTCGTTATACATCGCGTTGGACTGCTGCACGCCCTTCGGGAAGGTCGAGGGATCGGGCTCGAGGCCGAACAGATCGGTGGAGTTGCGCCCGGAAGGCACTTCGATCGCATCCGATTCGTAATAGTTGCGCAGGGACTTGTTCACGTGGAACCCTTCGTCCTCCAGCGCGTCGGCCAGTCTGTAACCGGTCTCAGCGGAAGGCATGCTCTTCTGGTTCATGCCGAAGATGCTGACGAAAGGACGCTCGTTCTTCATGGGGAGCGCGTTGTCCTTGTTCTTGAGCAGGACGCTTCCTTCGCCGGTGATCTCGACGTTCAGGTCGGCAGCGGCCGCCTGCGCTTCCGCGAACGTGTCGTAATCCGCGTAGTACTTGCCGTCGGCAGGTATCACGGACTCGGACGCGGACGCGCGGCCCACAAACGAAATACTCGCCACGATGCCCAACGCTACCGCCAAACAAATCAGGACGGTAACGATTCGGGCGCCGAGACCAAAGTGTTTCTTTGTCATCGTATTTTCCTCCGTTTTATATTTTTGTCAGACGTCGCGAGCGGCGCGCAAGGGCGCACCCGTCCGACGATCGACTGCGTGTAAAGTGTGCATTAAATACGCGAAAATTGCAATATTTCCTGCCTAAATTAATACGGGCGCGGCGTAATCTAACATGAGCGCACGTCCCGCGGGGCGACAAAACGCCCCCGATGACCGGTAGGCCATCGGGGGCGGGCGCGCTGCGGGCGCGTTTCAAGCGAGCGGCAGGATTATATCCAGAGCGAACGTTCCGTCCGACGCGAATATGCTCATGTTGCCGTGATATTTATCCACGATCATGCGTATGGAACGCATGCCGTAACCGTGGTATTTGTCGTCGTTCTTGGTCGTCACGGGCAGCTCGCCGTCGAATCTCAGCTCGCCGCTGTAACGGTTCTCTATATGTATGGCGACCATGTTCATGCGCCGCTTGACGGACACCTCCACCGCGCGGTCGTCGTCCTCCAGCTTGCGCACGGCGTCGATGGAGTTGTCCAGCGCGTTGCCGAACAGGCTGTAAAGGTCGGGCGGGTTCATGAATTCCAGGCTCTTGCCGTCCGCGTCGCACTCCAGGCGGATGTTCTCCTTCTTGCACAGCAGGCTCTTTTCCGCCAGGAACACGTCCAGCACCTCGTTCCCCGTCTTTATGGATTCGTCGTATATCGCGATGACGTCCTTTATCTCTTTGAGCGCGGCGGGGTCTATGCGGTCGCCCAGCATGGATATCTGATGCTTCATGTCGTGGCACTTGATGTTTATCAGCTCCACGTTCTCCTTGGAGGCGCGGTACTGCTCGCTCTGCATGTGCATGAGGTGCTCCATGACGGTGACGTCGTGCTCCAGCTTGTCACCGCGCGAAAAGCCGTACATCATTAGCAGCATGAACACCGAACAGAGTATGCCGTAGAGCGCGCAGCCGATGAACACGGGCAGGTCGTCGAACCCCACGTACGGCTCCATCAGGCAGTGCAGCACGAACACGAAAAGGAAAAGAACGATACTCATGAATATCATGCGGTATCGTTTGAAATATCTGTCCGCCTCGTCGCGTATGCGTCGGGCGAACACGAAGAACACCGCGGTGTACACGACGGCTATCACTCCGAAGTTGATGGGTACGGCGAGGTCGGACTCGTACGGCGAACCCGAGAGCGCCATGATGACGGAAAACGTCCTGAACACGAGGTGCTGCGCCGCGCACGCCCCGACGTTGCAGAACAGCGCGCCCCACACGCTGATGTCCGTGCAGAACAGCACCCCGCCCGCGAACAGCACGAAGTAGACCAGGAATTTGACGATCTCGGTCGCCGGGGTCTTGACCACGAACATGCCCCACGGCACGGAGAACGCGAGTATGACCGCGAGCGAGCCGAGCAGCCGCAGCACGAAGAACCTGCGGCGCGGGAAGGAATGCAGGAACAGCGTTTCCGCGAGCAGCAATTCGAACACATAGCCGTTCGCCACGAAAAAGCCGTGGACGGCGTCCCAGAACTCTTTCATTTGCTCTGCCTCATCCAGCGCGTAAGGCTGTCTATGAAACTCTTGCGCTTAGGCTGACTGATCTTCAGCTCGTCGCCGTTGACCATCTTGACCATCATGCCCGTCACGGAAGATATATACTTGGGATTGACGAGGTAGCAGGAATTGCACCGCAGAAAATTCATGTCCCGCAGCGTGTTTTCCAGCTCGCCCAGCGAACCGTGCTCGGTCAGTTTGCCCTTGTCGGTGTGGTAGCTGAGCTTATGCCCGCGCACCTCGATGTAATACACCGACTCGCTCGGGATCTGCGCGAAGCCGTTCGGCTGGGATATGACCAGCACTTTGTCGGTATGCGCGCTTATCATCGCCAACGCCTTGTCCAGCTTTTTCGTGACGCGCTCGTAAGTCACGGGCTTGAGCACGTAGTCGAACGCGTCCACCTCATAGCTCTGTATGGCGAACTGCGCCATGTTCGTCACGAAGATGATGATCGTCGTGTCGTTGAACTTACGCAGCTGCCGCGCCGCCTCGATGCCCGAGATGTTGGGCAGCATGATGTCCATGAACACGATGTCCACCGCCTCGCGGTATTCGAGAAAACTCATGGCGTCGCTGAAACGAACGTACGAAAAGCGAGCGCAGTTTTCCTTTTCGTACCGCTCCAGGCAGCGCGTGAGCGCCGCCGCCTCTTTGTCACCGTCCTCCACTATTGCGATCGAAACCAAAACACCCCTCCATGCGCGCTTTTCGCGCGCCCTTTCCTTTATGCGAACCGCCCCGTGCGGAACGTCGTCAATCTTTCGGCTTGAGCTCGAACCCCAGCAGGTCGATGCTGCCCTTGCCCTCAAAGACGAAATACAACGCCGTCTTGCCGGGCGGCAGGTCGGCCTCCGCCGAGCACACGGTCCACTTGCCCGAAGCGGGCACGTCCAGCGCCGCGCGGTATCCCCCGCCGCGCCCCGTGGCCACGTACAGCCTGCCCCCGCTGCCCCGCGTTATCGCCGATATGGTCAGCTTGCCCGGGACGTCGAAGTACTTGTACCCAGCGATCGCGCCGTTGCGCATGCCCTTTATGCACTGCCTGCGCGGAGCGTACTCCGTTATGCAGGGGTGCTCGGCGTACTTATGCCGCGAGAACGGACCGTACGCGCATTTCACCGCGCCCTTCGCGCTCGTCAGCTCGCACGCTATGTATGCGGGATAATAGCCCTCTCCCGCCAGCGGCCCGCCGTTCAGGCCGCAGCTTGTCATCTCCACCTGCGCGATGCTCCCGTCCTCGGCGATGACGATCTCCTCCGCGCACGCCTGTCGGGACTGCTCGTTCTTGTTGGTCTGTCTGTGGTAGAACACGTAATACTTGTCGCCGATGCGCTCCACCGAGCCGTGGATGTTGCCCCAATACTGCACCGCGTCCTTCTGCGCGCGCCCGTGATAGCCGATGTCGCCGTTGGAAACGATCGCGCCGCCGTACCTGAACGGGCCGTCGGGGCGATCGCTCACCGCGTACGCCAGCTCATGGCTGAGCCGCGAAGAATAGATGAAATAGTATCTGCCGTTTATCTTGCGTATGGACGAGCCCTCGTACATCTCGTGGCCCTCGAAGCCCGTCCCCGCGCTGTTCTTGTAGCCGGGTATGGACATCTTCGGCTTGCCGACGACGGTTAGCATGTCCTTAGGGTCGAGCCGCACGACCTGCGCGCCCGTGCCGTCCACGTTTTTGATGCCGCGGCGGCGCAACATCCTGCGGAGGTCCTCGTTGGCGGAGTACCCCGAGTACAGCCACACGCTGCCGTCGTCGTCCGCGAGCACGGCGGGGTCAAAGCACATGATGTCCTCCGCGCCCTTGCCGTAGACCGTGCCGTCGGGGTGATGCACCACGCCGTGGAAGGTGAACCCCTTGTCGGGCGAGTCGCTCACCGCGACGCATATGCGGTTCTCGAACCCGAAACTATAATATAGATAATATCTGCCGTCCGCGCCGCGAGCGCAGTCGGGCGCCCACATGCACTTGAAGCCGAGGGGGTTGAACTTGCCCCGCCTGCGGTAGGACACGCCGTTGTTCGTCCACGTGCGCGGGTCGCGGACGTCCGCCGACCAGAACACGTAATCGCCCGGGCAATAGCGCAACGCGCCGCACTTGTCGTGGCTGGAATAAAGATACACCCTGTCGCCGAACACGTGCGGCTCGCCGTCGGGAAAGTATTCGCCTTCGGGCAGGAAAGGATTGAATATCTGCTTTTTCATAATGCGTCCTCCGCGTCCGTTCAGTCGGACAGTCCTCTTATCCATCTGTCTATGTCCAGACTTATCTCGTACGCCTGCGACGGTCGGAATCCGTGATAGCCGTTCTCGATGATGTGCAGTTCGCAGTTCGGATAGGCCTCGTCCGCCTTGATCGACGCCGAGAGCGGGACTATGCCGTCCTTGTCGCCGTGATAGATGACGACTTCGTTCTCGTACTTGGTCAGCTCCTCGTAGATGTCCAGTCCGACCAGGCTGGTCACGTATTCCCTGCCCACTTCCACGCCCAGGAACTCGTTGTACTCGGGGACTTCCTCGGGCGAGTCGTACTCCTCGTTTATCTCCTCCACCTTGCGATAGGACGGATAGAGCAGCACCAGCCCCGAAACGTCATCGATGTCGAACGCCGCGATGCTCGTCACCAGCCCGCCCTGGCTCTCGCCCATGAGATACAGCTCGTCGACGGTGAAGTAGTCCTGACGCTTAACGTCGTCCGCGACGGCCAGCAGATCGTCCACCTCGGTGAAGACGGTCATGTCCATGAAATCGCCGTCGCTCTTGCTGTCGTAAGATCCGCCCGCGAAGTCGAACGTGTAGCACACGTAGCCGAGCGAGGTCAGCGTCATGACGTACGGCTCGTACACCTCGTGCGTGGCGGTGAACCCGTGCGACATTATCACGGTGGGATACGCCTTGTCCTCGTCGAAGTCCTCGGGGACGTTTATGCGGCCGTATATGTAGTTATCGCCGCTCTTGACCCAATGCACGTAATAGTCGTAACCGTCCGCCGCGTGCAGGCTGCCCTCCTCGTCGCCCGGGTCGGTGACCGCGAGCGCGTCGGGGACGTAGGGCGGCGTGACGACGGGCGGAGGCTCGACTTCCCCGCACCCGCTTACGGAAACGGCGGCAAGCATGGTCGCGGCCATGACGACCGTGAAAAAAGCCGCCGATATCTTGTTCTTCATGTGTTCCTCCCCCGCATTATATCTTTCTTTAACTATTCTCTCTCAAACCGCACGCAAAAACAACCGTTTTTACTTAAATTAACAGTATGATGACGCAAATTAACATCGCGCCGCGCGCCGAGGACGGGAGGAAACGCCCGCGCGCGCAAGGCCGAAGCAAGAAAAAGGCAACGACCGCAAGAGGTCGTTGCCTTTTTTGTGTTATTTAAGGAAGCCTTGCACGATCTTCGCTTCCGCTTCGGCCTCGGTGAGGCCGAGCGTCTGGAGCTTGAGGATCTGTTCGCCCGCGATCTTGCCGATGGCGGCCTCGTGGATGAGCGCCGCGTCGCCGTGGTTGGCGGTCAGTTCGGGAGCGGCGTCCACGCGTCCGCCGTCCACGATGATGGCGTCGCACTCCGAGTGTCCCGAGCAGGGCGCGTTGCCCACTATGCGCGAGCGGTAGGTCTGGTAGGACTTATCGCGCGCGACCGAGCGGGATATGAGGTCGACTCCCGAGCCTTCGCCGTTCATCTCGACGTCGAAATCCGTTTCGGCGAACTGCTCTTTTTCTGTGAGTATGCGCTCGCGGATGAGCAGCTTGGCGTTCTTGCCGACCACCGCGCGCGTGACGCGCTTGGTGTGGTCCACGCCGCCGAGCTGGCTGGAATCCATCTCGAAATACGCGTCGTCCTCCAGCGTGATCTCGGTCACGGGGTCGATGGTGCGGATGCCCGAGCCCTTACCCGTGCCGACGTGCTTTTCCTGATAGAGCACGCGCGAGCCCTTGCCCAGGAAGAAACGGTGTTTGCCGCTGTGGCGAGCGGGCTCGCCCGTCACGGTATGCACGCCGCACCCCGCGACGATGACGACGTCCGCGCCCTCGCCGATATAGAAGTCGTTGATGACCTCGTCGTTGACGTCGCCGTGCGTGACGCAGGCGGGTATGGACACGCGCTCGCCCTTGGTACCCGGCGCGACGCGTATCTCCATGCCCGCGTTGTTGGGCAGGCCGACTATCTTTATGTTGTCCGTGGACTGCCGCCCCACGCAGCAGCCGTTTTCGCGTATGTTGTACGCTCCCTTGTATCCGTCCTTGTAATCGGACACTTCGGAGAGCAGGTCTTTGGTTATGTCATCCATTGTTCTTACCTCCGTAGACGACGTCGCTCTTGGGGCAGCGAGTGCAGCCCATGCCGCCTTTCATGAGCTCGGGCAGAAGGTCCTTGCCCGCGCCCCTGTTCTCCACCTTGCCGCCCGCGATGACGACTATCTCGTCCGCGACGGCGAGTATGCGCTCCTGATGGGATATTATGACGACGGAACCCTGTATGTTCTTGCGGATGTCCGTGAAGACGTCGATGAGGTTGTTGAAACTCCACAGATCGATGCCCGCCTCGGGCTCGTCGAACACGGACAGACGCGTGTGGCGCGCCAGCACGGTCGCCAGCTCGATGCGCTTTATCTCGCCGCCCGAGAGCGTGGAGTCCACCTCACGGTCGAGGTAGTCCTTGGCGCACAGCCCCACGCGCACGAGATAGTCGCACGCCTCGCGGCCGCAGTCCTTCTTGCCCGTCGCAAGCTCCATGAGGTCGGCGACGGTCACGCCCTTGAACCGAACGGGCTGCTGGAACGCAAAGCCTATGCCCATGCGCGCGCGCTCGGTTATGCCCGCGTTCGTGATGTCTTTGCCGTCCAGCTCGATGCTGCCCGTGTCCGGCTTTTCCAGGCCGGCTATCATCTTCGCGAGCGTCGTCTTTCCGCCGCCGTTCGGCCCGGTTATGACGACGAGTTTCTTATCGGGTATCGTAAGGTCGATACCTTTGAGGACCTTATGCCCGTCGGGCGCGGTCCATGTGATGTTTTTGAGTGTAAGCATATATTCTCCTTGGTAAGCGGGGCTCTGCCCCGTACCTGTCCGATAGGTTTGGTAAGATATTGTACCGCATATCCGCGATTCTGTCAACAGTTTTTTCATCGCGTTTTTTACGCTCCGCGGCATGAAAAAAGCCCCGTCTTACGTACGGGACTTTTCGCGCGGCGTCACAACGTTCGGCCGTAAGCGTGGGCGGCGAGTATGGCTTCCGCCACCGCGCGCTCGTCGTGAGATACGGGCATGTTGGCCATGGACGTGCCTTCCGCGCAGGCGTGCGCGGCTATCTCCGCCGCGACCTCCTCCGTCGCGGGCAGGCCGATCTCGTCCAGCGTCACGGGCAGACCGACGTTCTTGCAGAACTTGGCCACGCGCTCGCGTTCGCGCGCGTCGCCCTCCAGCGTGAGCTGTACGAGCAGCCCGAACGCCGCCTTCTCGCCGTGCATGCCCTTGCCGTTCTTTTCGGTTATCGCGCGTTCCAGCGCGTGCGCCGCCGCCAGACCGCAGTTTTCGAAACCCAGGCCGCTTATGAGTATGTTGGCCTCGATTATGTTCTCCACCGCGTCCGAAAGCTCGCCGTTGTCCAGGTCGGTCTTGGCCTCTTCGCCGTAAGTCAGTATGGTGTCGCGGCAGAGCGCGGCCAATGTCCTCGCCGTAAGCGACGCGCGGCCGTTGACCTCACGCCCCGAGCGCTCGCACGCGCGCGCCTCGTAACAGGTCGTGAGCGCGTCGCCCATGCCCGCCACGGTGAACCGCACGGGCGCGGACGCTATTATCGCGGAGTCGGCGATGACCACGTCGGGACACGTACCGAGCGGGAGATACCGCCCGCCCTGCGGCTCGTTCACCACGCTCAGCCCCGAGCAGGGCGCGTCCGTGGACGCCACCGTCGGGCATACGATAACGGGCATCTGCGCGAAGTGCGCCACCGCCTTGGATGCGTCCATTATCCTGCCGCTGCCTACGCCTATGACCATGTCGCAGGCGGAAGCCAGCCCCGCCAGCCTGACGATGTCGTGCATCGTGCTGTCGCCGTCGAACGTCCTGATGTCGGAATTCACGCCCGACCGCGCCAGCGATTCGGCGATCAGTCCGCCCAGACGCTCCCTGTCCCTCGACGCCACTATCACGAGCGCCGATTTGCCCAGAAGCGCCGCCCAGTTCCCCACCGAACCGAGCGCGCCCGGGTCCTGTACATACTTGCATGGACTGCTGAATATCATATCCTTAGTCTCCTCATCTGTTTCGTCCGCCCGCCGTCAGGCTTTGGGCAGATCGAGTTTAGCCTTTCCCGTGATGCCTTCGATGGATATCCGCCATACGGCGGTACGCGCCAGACTGCGACGCAACGCATTGTCGAAATCCGCCATATTGGCGGGCGTGTGCCGCTCGCACAGCGCTTTCAGCGCGGCTATCTTTTCCCGTTCGTCCGTGACCTCGCTCGCGCGGCCGCGTACGACCGCCGATTCGTAATACGTCGTGAACGCGTCCGTCGCCCTGCGGGTATGCCCCACGCAGGTCACGCACACGCGCGGATCGCGACGCAGACACTCCGTCTTATACCCGCTCATGGCGGAATGGAAGTATATGCCGTCGCCCATGCGCACAACGGAAAGCGTGACGGCATACGGCGCGCCCTCGGTGTCGATCATGGCGGCGGTCGCCCACTCGCACTTGTCCACGACACCCAGCGCGAACTCCTTGCTCATCTCTCTGTCTTTCCTGCGCATATTTCCTCCGACATAATATAAAAACAGCGGAACTTATCCCCCGCTCCGCCGCCCTTCCGACGACCATTCGCGGACGAACGCTAGTTTGAGTATAACCTCCCGCGCCCGAAATGTCAAGTGATTTGCCCCGCCGCACCCGTTTCTCGGTCTTCGGTACAAAACGCCCCTTTTTTCCGCTCGCTCCGCCCTGCTCTATGCCGCCGCCCGCGCCCTCTTTTCCGCCCGACGTTCCCGCCCGCCGCGCGCTCCGCGAGCGCGTGTGATCTTATTTCCGCTACGCGTGGTATTGCCTTGCCGCATATATCTTTATATATATATCGATATATATATCGATACCGTGTTTCACCGTCCGCTTTGCTTTTGTTCGATCACGCCGCCATAAAATATAGCCCGCCGCGTACTTTTCCCCGCCGCCCGCGTATGTTGTTGTTTCCACCCGGGTATCGCTCCGCGACCCGTGAGCTTTGATATGTTTTTGATCCGGTGTTTGTATCGCCTGTTTTGCGCTTGTTCGATCGCGATCACTCCGCCATAATATCCGGCTCCGAGTGCATTTACCGATGTTCGCGTATGTTGTTTTTCCCATGCGGAGATGTCGCACAGCCGCGCGCTATCATATTTGCGTTGCCCCGCGCTGTATCGTGTTTGACGGAACAGGATTTTGACCATCGCACACCCCGCACGTTTGCCGCACGCGAAAAGTTTTTGTGCGCCCGACCGACGCGCAAGTTTATTTTCCGCCCCCACGGTAAAGTTATCCGCGCAACGCCGCACGCCTGCGGCGTTGCCGCTCGTAAACGTCACGCGCAAAACGTCTTTGCGAGCCTCGGCCGCCCCGTCACGGCACGGATAAACGCACGCATGATAAAATATGATGACTTTGTGAAAATATTTATCATAATGTATTGACAAGATGAATAATTTGTGATAATATATAGTCAAGAAAGGGTTTTCACTGTATCTTCATGGCTTACGGAAACCATCACCTCGCCGTAAGTATTTTCTCCTCGGGATCGGGGGCGACAAAGTCGCCCCCTTTACCGTACCTTGCTGCGGGCGCGGCGCGAAAAATGCGAAAAAGCCACAAAAACACTTGACAACCGCCTGTTATTATAATATAATACGATAGCTGACTGCGAAAGAGCGCATATGATCCTCGGTAGCTCAGTCGGTAGAGCACGCGGCTGTTAACCGCGCTGTCGTAGGTTCAAGTCCTATCCGAGGAGCCAAAGAAAAAGACCCCGATATGAGGGTCTTTTTTCTTTGGCGACGACGGATAGGACTTGAACCTTAAGAAGGCGCGAGGGATAAGGAAACGCCAAAGGCGTTTCCCCCGAGCGGGCAAGCGATCTATGATCGCGTCGCCGGCAGACTTGCCGCAAGGCAAGGCTGCGTCCTATCCGAGGAGCCTATCCTCATTCCTGCGTTTGCATTCCGAAGAATGCTCTGCGCTTTCCGCACCCTAACCATATCTGCGCTACGCCGTGTAACGTTCGCCGCCATAGGCGGCTCATGGACTTGCTTACGCTCGTAAGCAATGAAATACCGGCTACCTTGATCGCATCATCATATAATCGCACTCGCTCGACAAATTTACGATTTTTTGATTTTTGTCGACTTCATACTGACAAAATTATTGACATTTATAATTTTGTCGAGTATAATAGTACAAAAACGATGGGAGCAATACTATGATACTGCGCAGAGCATATCTCGACCGGATCATTCCGCTTATCGACAAGGATCTTATCAAAGTGCTTACGGGGGTACGCCGTTCGGGTAAAACCGTTTTATTGCAACAGATACAGGACTATCTGCTGCAACACGGACGGGACAAACACAACATTGTATATATCAGTTTTGAGTCCAAGACCAACGCGCACCTGAAAAATTCCGACGTGCTCTATTCATATCTCCTCGACGCGGGCAAAAAAACAGACGGGAAAACGTATATTTTCCTCGACGAGATCCAGACCGTTCCGGCTTGGGAGAAAGTCGTATCTTCCCTGCTCGTCGATCTCGATTGCGACATATACATTACGGGCTCTAATTCCAAACTGCTTTCGGGCGAGCTTGCGACGCTGATCGCGGGAAGGTATATCCGGATCCGCGTCTATCCCTTTACTTTGTCCGAAGCAAAGGAGATCACGCAACAAAACGATACGTTTGTTTCGGACGACGCGCTCTTTTCGGACTATCTGCGTTACGGCGGTCTGCCGCTGCGCTTTTCACTTGAAGAAATTTCGGTTGAACCGTATCTTTCAGACACTTACGACGCCATCGTCGTCAAAGACATCGTTCAGCGCAACAAACTCGGCGACAGCTCTCTTTTGAACCTGCTCCTTTCCTTTTTGATGGACAACATCGCCAACCCCTTTTCGGCGCGCTCGATCGTTTCCGCCCTCGCCGCGAGCGGGATAAAAACATCCGTAGATACCGTCCTCGCTTACATCGGGTACATCAAAAACGCGATGATCATGAACTCCGTGCAGCGATACGACATCAAAGGAAAAAAACTGCTTGCCTCGGGTGAAAAATACTATACCGTAGACTTGGGTCTCAGAAACGTCATCAAGTCGAGCAACGAAGTCGATTTCAACAAACTGTATGAAAACATCGTTTATCTCGAACTTCTCTCCCGCGGATACGACGTGAAAGTCGGCAAAACCGATAACTATGAAATCGATTTTGTCGCCTATAAGGGCAAGGAACGCATCTATATTCAGGTCTGCTATCTTCTCGCTTCGCCCGAAACGGTGGAACGCGAGTTCGGCAATCTTGAAAGGATAAACGACAATTACCCCAAATACGTGATATCCGGCGACCTGCCCGATTTTTCGCGGAACGGCATACGTCACTTCAATATTATCCGTTTCCTTTTGGATAAATAATGCGACGAGACGCAGATAAAAAGTCCTAAACGAAGAGTTCAGGACTCGAAACAGCGCAAACGCTATGTTAGCAAAAGCGTGAAAGCAAAACTGCTTTCACGCTTTTTATCAAACACGCACGGGATCTCAGACCCTTACGAATACGCACACGCTTTTGCCCTCTATATGGTATTTACTTTCGTATATGCCCAGCTCGCGGTCGCCGGCGGTGTCGCCGTCGATACGCAGGGACCACTTACCCTCGGGAAGGGGCACGTCCGCGGATTCGAGAGGATTGTAGACTATGTACAGCGATTCTCCGCAGCCCGTGAGCGTATAGGCGATGATGTCGTAACGCACGTCCGAGCGGAACTCGGTGGCGTTTTCTATCTCGTCGCGGCCGACGAGGCGAAGCACGGGGTGCGCTTTGCGGAAGGCTATCAGCCCTCGGTAATAGTCACGCATGGCTTCGACGTCCGAGCCGGGAACGAGTTCTTCCCACTCGATATTGTTCACGTCGTCGGGAGCGTTGTAGCTGTTTTCCACAAATCCGCCGTGGCCGTCGGGCTTCGAGCGCAGGAGCTCCTCTCCCGACTGGAAGAAAGGCACTCCGCGGCTGGTGAGCACTATGCCGGCGCACAGGCGGTTGATACGCAATTTTTCTTCAAGCGGGGCGTGACCCGTCGTCATGGCTATCTTGTCCCACAGCGTGTTGTTGTCGTGCGCGGAGACGTAGTTTATGACGCGGGAGGCGTCCGCCGCCACCCAGTTCATGTTGAAGTTGGGCGAAGTCGCCCCCATCGAGGAGAACTTGACGGCGTTGACGTTCTCGTACGGTCTGCCGTTGGCGTAGCCGCCGTCTCCGCCGTTGAATACCGAGCCTTTTACGCAGTCGCGCATGACGTCCGAGAACACTGCGACCGCTCCCGCCGCGCCGTCGGACGCGGTTATGCCGCCCGCGTTCCACTTATTGCACTGCTTCTCGCCCGCGAGCAGCGTGCTGCCGCCCACCCAGCCTTCGCCGTATATGAGCATGGAGGGATATTTTGCATGGAGCACGCGCTCCGCTTCCTGCATGGTCTCCACGTCGTGCAGCGCCATGAGATCGAAGCGGAAGCCGTCCGCGTGATATGTATCCGCCCAGTGCAGCAGCGAATCGATGATGAATTTGCGGCACATCGGACGCTCGCTCGCCGTTTCGTTGCCGCAGCCGCTGCCGTTGGAGGGGTTGCCGCGGTGGTCGAAACGATAATAGTAATACGGCACGGTGAGCGCGAGGGGCGCTTCGAAGTTGTAGGTATGGTTATACACGACGTCGAACACCACGCCTATGCCGCTCGCATGCAGCGCGCACACCGCTTCGCGCAGGTCGCGCACCCGCGAATTGCCGTTGCGCGGGTTGGTACAATAGGCGCCCATGGGCATATTGAAATGCTTGGGGTCGTATCCCCAGTTGAACGCGTTGTAAGTGTCGTCGTACAAACGCGTTTCGTCTACCGTTGCGAACTCGGCTACGGGCAGGAGATGTATGTGCGTTATACCGAGATCCGCGAGGTAATCCAGACCTATGCTCTCCCCCGAGCCGTTATGCAGACCGCGCTCGGAGAGCGCGAGAAAGCGCGTGCGGTTGATCGCCCGCGTTTTGCCCGAAAAGTCGCGGACGTGCGTTTCCCATATGACCGCGTCGGTATAATTTTTAATCGCATGCTTCCGCTTGTACGCTTCGTGCTCCTCCGCCCAGCCGTAAGGCGTGAGACGGGGCGAGGACAGGTCGGCTATCATGCCGCGGCGGGCGTTCATGCCGCCGCTGACCGCGTAAGGGTCCACGGTCTCGACGTCCGCCCTGCCGTTATAGCTCATGGTGTACGTATAATACCAGCCCGCAAGGTCGGCGTCCAGCGTGGCGGTCCATACGCCGCGCTCGCCGCGCGTCATCACGCCGCCGTAATAGTTGCTGCCCGTTTCGCCGTCGCCGTAGATATTGAGCCGCACGCTCTGCGCGAACGGCGCCCATACGCGGAACACCGTTCTGCCGCTCTCTATGCTCGCGCCCAGCTTACCTTCGTAAGTATAGCGAGAGGCGAACTCCGCCGTATCGTATATGCCCTTGGGCTGCGCCGCCACACTTATCCCCGAACGCACGACAAAGCAGGGCTGCTCGGGATCGAGCTGCCTGCCGAGTATGAGGTTTATCTCATGCCCTTCGTGGGGATTGCTGTAAAAATCCTTTATCGGAACGCTCACACCGCCGCTGTACACGCGGAATTCGTCGCGCGTGACGCCCCATGCGTCCGCCACGAACACCACGATGCGGTCGTAATCCTCTATGAACGCGCGCGTGCGCCTGTCCGAAAAATTCTGCTCTGCCATGCCGCGCTCCTTTTTCAGCCCGCGACGACGGAAAGTGTTATCTTGGCGCTCACTTCGGGATGCAGTTTGACGGTTATCTTGTATTCGCCGATCTGTTTTATGGGGCTGTCGAGCACGATCTTCTTCTTATCCACGGTCACGCCCGCTTTTTCCAGCGCTTCCGCGATCGCCTGCGACGACAGCGAACCGAACAGTTTGCCGTTCGCGCCTATTTTGGCTTTGAGCTCCACTTTCGTTTCGCTCAGCTTTGCGGCAAGCTCTTTGGCGTCTTTAAGAGCGGTGGCTTTCTTGTAAGCCTCGCTCGAACGCTGAGCCTCGAGCAGACTGATGTTCTGCGCCGTGGCGGGCTGCGCCAACCCCTGTTTTATAAGATAGTTGTTGGCGTAACCGTCGGAAACGTTCACCACGTCTCCCTTTTTTCCCGAGCCTTTTACGTCTTTGAGCAATATGACTTTCATGTCGTTCTTCTCCGTTTATAAAAGCGGTTTGAAAAATTATAGCATATAAGCGCGTATATGTCAAGAGCGAGCGGCGATAAGCCTCACCAAAGCGCGGCAGCCTTTGTCTATATCGCGGTAAGTGCGCTCGAAGTCGTCCGTATACCACGGATCGGCGACGTCCGAAGAGTCCCCCGCGAACGACAACAGCTTTTTTACCTTTTCCCCGCCGAAACGGCGCACCGCGTCGTGATAATTCTCGCTGTCCATGACCGCCACGAGATCCGCTCCGTCGTACTCTTCCTTAGTCAGCATTTTCGCCTGCCGTCTCTCGTGCGGCACGCCGTGCTTATCCAGCGTACGCCGCGCGGGAGAGTATATGTTGCACCCCAGCGCGTCCGTATGCAACGCGCGCGATATCACCCGGACGCCCGCTATCCCGGCTTCGTCCAGCAATTTTTTCATGACGTACTCCGCCATCGGCGAACGGCAGATATTCCC
>ERZ1090879.501-NODE-501-length-24505-cov-7.542945_pt1 | contig 24505 bp, 25 predicted proteins | sample MGYA00478472_ERZ1090879 | MGnify/ENA primary metagenome ERZ1090879 (study PRJEB33644, sample SAMEA5815723) | chicken gut metagenome | biome: Chicken; feature: Gastrointestinal Tract; material: Caecum | place: Ireland | collected 2019-01-01 | study: A study of the... | reverse complement strand
CGTTGCGCTCGGTGAAGATGTACTTCGCCATCTTGGGGTTCCAGCGGCGGGTCTGATGACCAAAGTGAACGCCGGCCTCCAGGAGCTGTTTCATAGATACGACTGCCATAGTTTGTTTCCTCCAATAAATTTAGTTTTACCCTCCGCATTACGTTTTATGTTCTCTAACCCGTCTTTCATTGAAAAATGGGCACAAAAAAACAACGCAATGCGTGTGTATTGCCGTAGTATAATACCACATGCCTTTACAAATTGCAAGTATTTTTTCGCAAAAAATACCAAAGTACGGTATTTATGCGAAGTCAGTTCCCTGTTTGGTATACAAATGGGTTCTGAGGACCTGGCACTGCCATGCCGGCGCACCGCCATGGTCTTTGAGGTAATCCATGAGCAAGGAAGGGTTCAGATTCAAGGCTTCGCCGGAACCGCAGGGCAGCAGTACCGTAAAGTGAATCATTTCCCCTTGTGTTTCATAATCGATATGCGCCAGGTGCTCTTTCAGGTCCAGTGTTTTCTGCCCACGCTTGGTTTTCTTTGTGACTTCAGCCGAAGAAGCCGTGTTATAGATATCTATCGCGGCTGCCGACTGTACCGGCATTGTGATCTCATAGGCCGCGGTGGCAATTTCTCCGACCTTTTCCTGTGCAGGAGCTACTTTGGTAATCCGGATTCCACGCGGCATCAAAGGCTGGAGCGCGCTCTGCCATACCGCCCCGTCGATCTGCTCCTGCTCGGTTTTCACTTCACAGCTTTCGCAAAGACTTTCCTGCCCCAGAGAAAGCGGACAGGAAAAAGAGAGGTAAATGTGTGGATTGAACCCCTGGGTATACCAGACCGGTAAGTCACTGATTTTGAGCAGCCGGTGAAATACCCGCTGCAGATCCAACAGAGAAATATAAGCGGATTCTCCGCGCTTTTCAAAGAAGATTCTTACTGTAGTCAAAACACGGTCCTCCCAGCAGTTTGTTGGCACCGCACGCGCTGCACTGATGGTTGCAGGGCTGCGTCGTTTCGGCTTTGAGTGCTTTCTGGTATTCGCGCACCAGATGAGCATGGCTGACCCCCACATCCAGATGACTCCAGGGCGTCACTTCGTCAAGGTCCATAGCGCGATAGTTGTAAAAATCGGGATCAATACCGCAGGAAGAGAACGCAGCCATCCAGCGGTCATAGTCAAAGTATTCTTCCCACGTATCAAAGAAAGCACCGTTTTCAAAGGCGGTTTCAATCACACGTCCCAAGCGGCGGTCGCCCTTGGCAAAAACACCTTCCAGCACGCTGGTGGCACTGTCGTGGTAATTGACCTTGATCTTACGGGAGTGCACACAGCTGAGCAGATATTTTTGCTTTTCCCGCAGTGTTTCACGGCGATCCTGGGCACAGAACTGGAACGGCGTGTCTGGTTTCGGAACAAAACAGGCAACGCTGATTGTCACCTGCACGCCTTTGCCCTTGGGGCGATCAGGAATCTGGTAGAACAGATCAACCACCTTCTGTGCTGTATCGGCAATCCCCTTGATGTCCTCCATCGTTTCCGTAGGAAGCCCCATCATGAAATAGAGTTTTACCGAGGTATAGCCCTCAGAAAAAGCAATGCGGCAGCCACGTTCAATCTGATCCCAGGTGACATTTTTGTTGATGACGTCCCGCAGGCGCTGCGTACCGGCTTCCGCCGCAAAGGTCAGACCGCTTTTGCGAACCTTGGTCGTTTTCTCGACAAGGGACTGCGAAAAGTTATCTACTCGGAGCGAAGGTAAGGAAAGACTGACGTGATCAGCTTCGGCCCAGGAGTTCAAGGCGTCCAGGATATCTTCCAACCGCGAATGGTCCGAAGTAGAAAGGCTGGTCAGGCTCAGTTCATCGTAGCCGGTATTGCGGCAGAGTTCCCGTGCACAATCACTGATCAGCTGTGGGGAGCGCTCCCGGAATGGACGGTAAATCTGCCCTGCCTGACAGAAACGGCATCCGCGCACACAGCCGCGCAGCACTTCCACGCTGGCCCGGTCCTGAACAGCTCCCACCAAAGGGACGACAAAGTTCTTCGGCGGTTCATAATCATCCATGTTTTTCACAATCGCTTTGGTGACGCGAGCCGGAACACCGGGGCGATTGGGCGTAATGGCGTCAATGCGTCCATCCGGCAGATAAGTCACATCATAAAACGAGGGAATATAAACGCCCTGTATTTTGGAAAGTTCCAGAAGCAGCGTTTCCTTGTTCCAGCCCTGCTTTTTTCCCTGCTCTACGGTGGCACAGATCTCCTGCAGCATCTGCTCCCCTTCGCCGAGCTGCATCACATCAAAGAAATCCGCCATAGGCTCCGCATTGCACACACAGGGGCCTCCGGCAATGATCAAGGGCCACTTTTCATCACGGTCTGCCGCACGAAGCGGAATGCCAGCCAGTCGCAGCATTGCCAGAATGTTGGTGTAGCACAACTCGTACTCGAGAGAGAAACCAACAATATCAAACTCGGTCAGCGGGTCCTTGCTTTCCAGGCAATAAAGCGGAATCTGAAGCCGCTCCATTTGAGCTTTCATATCTGTCCACGGCATGAAAGCTCGCTCACACCACCAGTTTTCGTGGCGATTCAAAAGATCATACAGGATTTTTTCGCCAAGAAAAGACATACCGATTTCGTAAGTATCCGGAAAGCAAAATGCCATCCGTACATCCACGGTCGCTTTGTCTTTGTACACACTGCCCGGCTCACCGCCCGTATAGCGGCCCGGTTTTTGCACAAGGCTCAGGGCCTCTTTGAATTTAGGGGAAAATTCCGCCATGTTGTCAAACCGTCCTTGTTATTTCGTTATTTCGTATTATTGTACCCCATGTGCTGCGGAAATGCAACCATTTACCTGTAATGCCAGAAAGAGTGGAGCATCCTTTCCCCATCCAATCCCGGGAACGGTAAAAGGTTGGCCCCTCCGATCAGCAGGCTGGTACTTGCGAACCAATATCCCCAGTAGCTGTACCACGTCAGCCGCATCCAGGCAAGCACGAAACAACAGCTTAACAGGTTGGTCAATGGGCCGGCGGCGGCCAGCAAAAACTCCTGCTGTTCCGTCATCGTCACACCGCGCAGCAAAAGGCAGAGCCCGGACGGTGACAGCTGCAAATCCGGCCATCGGTGCCAAAGCCATCGATACATCACAAAATGACCTGCTTCATGCAGCAGTGCACAAAGCAACCCGATCCGCACAATTCCGGTCCCGTCCCAAGCCAGTGCAAAAGCAAGTATAAAAAGAATTACAAGCGGCGCTTTCAAATAAATCCGAGTGCTACGATGCTGTTTGCAATGCTTCCGACGGATCATAGCGAATCCCCTTGTGCAGCAATTCAAAATGAAGGTGTGGCCCGGTGGCGTTTCCCGTTTCCCCCACCGTGCCCAAACAGTCACCGGCGGAAACTTCCTGCCCGGTATGCACAAACAAATATTGCATGTGTGCATACACCGTTTCGTCACCGTCTTCATGTACGATACGAACGTAATTGCCGTAGCTGTTGTGGACTCCCGCACAGCGGACTGTTCCTGATGCAGCGGCCAGCACGGCGGTCCCTTCTGCTGCAGCCAAATCATTGCCAAGATGAAAATCCGATCCGGAGCCGCCCATAGGATCAGTACGCCACCCATACCCGGAAGTCCTGGTGCAGGCGCGTCCGGCCAGTGGAAAAACCAGAGAAAAATTCGGCTGGTAGCACTCCAGTCGGACACCGGCAGGCGTTTCCGGAGCTTTGCCATGAACCTGTCGCCGTGCTGTTTCCGCTGTGGATACATCGGGCGCTCCTTGATCCCAGTTTTGCATTACACGGCCAATGGTCTGGACTGCTTGTTCAGTGAATTTGGAGAGGAAACGATCGTCGGACAAGAAAGTGCTTTGTTCCGGCTGCATAACCTCCCGAAAAGCAATGCGAATTTCCGTATATACAGGCCATTGCAGTGTGCGTGCCAGTATCACAAGCACCAGCAGCGCCAGGCACATAAGCAACTGCCCCCAGATGAGAACGTCTTCCTCCGGTCGATCCGGTTGTCGTTTTCTGTGCGGCCTGGTGCCTGCCTGTGGCGGCGGAACCGGAGTAGCATTTTCCCACATTGCATACACCCCCTTTAGGGTATCTATACGCAGCCCCGAAAAAAAATATCCGCATCGGCAGACGAGTCTTCCGATGCGGATATGGGAAAGTTCTTTAAGCGCCTACGGCAGCGCGCAACATATTTAACCGTTCTTCCAGCAGTTTCTTCGGCTTGGCAAACAGCCCGAGACCCGAAACTTCCATTGTGCACTCCAGGCTGGTAGAATCCCCGCCTCCCAGCAGGATCAACGTGAAGGTACCGTTGACCTTACCATTCTGGAAATTGCAGCTCAGACAGCGCGGCTTTTCCCGCCGGGTAAAATGAAGTTCCGTGGTGGAGCCGTCTGTATTATGTTCGATCACATGGAGGCCGCCGTCTTTTTCCTCATAGTCGCGTACATCTTTGCGCCAACCATTAAGGGTGGGCTTGGTCAGATACAGCCAGAGCTTAGAAGGATCACACGCAAAGCTGGCCGTTACAACACAGGTTTTCATATCCTGGATCTCCTTTTTTACTTTTTCCCGCGGCCAAAAAGATTCTGCCACAAACCGGAGCGCGAAGGACGCAGAGAAGACGCCTGCCGGCCAACCGGCTTGGCAACAGCTTTTTTCGCAACTACCTTGGCAGTGGTCTGCGGTTTGGTTTTTTCGGGTTCCATTTCAAAACCGTCTTTGAAATAGCCGAACATCGCCATCTGACTGTCTACCGGGAACTGCCCGGCCGCCGGTTTGACCTTTACATAGGTTCCGTCCGGCTGCATCTCGCGCGCATTCACCGTATCACGCAGCTGCAGGTCCAAAATCCCCCGCAGCTTTTTGGCAATGGCAGGGTCGTCCACACGCACACCTACCTCTACACGCCGCTCCGTGTTGCGGGTCAGGAAGTCGCCGGACGCAATGTAAATACGCATATCTTCCCCGCTGCCAAAACAGTAGATGCGGGAGTGTTCCAGATAGCGGCCGACAATGCTGCGAATATGAACGTTTTCAGTTTTCCCCGGCACACCGGCGCGTACGCAGCAGATACCACGCACGATCATATCCACGCGCACACCTGCACAGCTTGCTTCGCTGATTTTGGCAATGATCTGCGGATCGTTGATAGAATTGTTCTTGAGAATAATGGATGCAGGCTTGCCTTGTACGGCCAAGGCGATCTGACGGTCCATCTCATCCAGCAGAACCGTTTTGAAGCGAAGCGGTGCCACCAGCATGGTGTCTGCTTCGCTGGTAAGGCGCTGAAGCGCCATGTTGTTAAAGACGGCACTTGCTTCCTCGCCAATGTCCTGACGGGTGGTGATGAACGAGAGGTCCGTATACAGTTCACTGGTCTTCTCATTGTAGTTTCCGGTTCCGATCTGGGTCAGATACCGGTATTTTCCATCCACACGGCTGGTGATCAGAGTCAGTTTGGAATGTACCTTGTAATCATCAAATCCGTACAAAACCGTACAGCCGGCATCTTGCAATTGCTTGGACCAGTCGATATTGTTCTGCTCATCAAAGCGCGCCCGCAATTCAACCATCGCCACGACTTCTTTGCCATTTTCCGCGGCATTGATCAACGCGCCCACAATCTGGGAATCGCTCGCCATGCGGTACAGTGTCATTTTGATGGAAACGACATTGGGATCGGCACCGGCACGGAGCAGCATACGGATAAACGGCCGGATGCTCTGGTACGGATAAGCCAGCAACACATCATGCTTGCGGACCTCGGTATACAGATCGTATCCTGCGGGGGCCTGCATCGGCTTGGCTGCCGGATAGAACATCTCGGTATGGCCGCCGTCATTGGCAATGCGGCTGGACAGTTTGAACAAGCACCCGGTATCCAGCGGGGAGGTCTGCGCATAGCAACGGGAAGCCGGAACCACCAGTTTTTCCCGCAGGAATTTGGCTATCTCCTGCGGAGCTTCCGGCCAGAACTGCAGGCGGACCGCGGCCAGCTTGCGGCGCTTTTTCAGCAATTCACTCATGACATCACGGAAGTCAATATCATGATCCATCATGCCTTCATCAACGGTGATGTCAGCATTGCGCGTCACACGGAACAGGCACTGCTTTTGCACCGTGCTGGTATTGAAGATAGCGGAAGCATAATGTGCAACCAGTTCTTCAATGAAAGCAAAGCAGGTCATTTCACCGTCCTTGACAAAAAGAACCCGCTCAAAACGGCTGCTTACCGGTACGATACCGAAGCTAACGCCATCCCCTTTGTTATACAGCTGTGCGATGTAGTAAATTTCCTTATTGCTCAAAAACGGGAAGGGGTGGCGAGAGTCAACAATCTGAGGGCTGAGCAACGGCAGCAATTCCCGCTGGAAGTAAGTTTTCCAGAAATGATCCTGCTGCTTGCTGAGTTTGTTGAAGTCCACCTTTTTATATCCTGCATCCGCAAGCAGCCCGACAAGATGCTGGAAGTATTTATCGCACTTGGCCTGCAGTTCCGCAACACGCGGCGTAATCGCTGCAATTTGCTCCGAGGCGGTCATGTGGGTCACAATATCGGGTTTATTGTTTTTCAGCAGTGTCTGATCATACAAAGATCCCACGCGGACCATAAAGAATTCATCCATGTTGCTGCCAAAAATAGCGGCAAATTTCAGACGTTCCCCAAGGGGCACATTTTTTTCTTTGGCAAGCGCAAGCACGCGACTGTCAAAGTCCAACCAGCTCAGTTCCCGATTGATAAAGATACTCTCCGGCTTTTCCAAAGTCCTGTTCCTCCCGTCAATGTGTATATGTGTCGGACGTTCCGGCAATTGCCAATCCGGACCAGCTTTCTACCATGCGTGCCGATATGCCGCTGACCTTATCCAGATCAGCAAGGCTGGCAAACGGGCCGTTCTCCTCCCGATAGGCGATGATCGCAGCTGCTTTTGCAGGGCCGATCCCCGGCAAAACTGTCAGCGCCTCCGCATCTGCCGTGTTTACGTCAATCAGCGTATTGCTTTGCGTTGCAGCTGAAGGAGCGCTGTTTTGACTGCCGGGCGGCGAATAAACAGCCGCCGGCTCGGAAAGCTGCCAGACCGGTGCAATCAGGAAGAGAGTCCCCCACAGGATTACCGCAAGGGCCACCGCCACAGAGAAAAGTAATCGCCCGGCGACGATTCCCTTCGGAATTTTTGGCACAGCAAAGCCCCCGTTCCGATATTTATGTTTATTATAGCATGGCAAGAGAAAAAATGCATCCGAAATTCTTAGCTTTTACAGAAAATATACCCCTTACTGACAGCGTTTTGTCCTGCGCTGCACCGGCAACGGTTCTGCGTTTACCATAATGACATCCGTGCCAATTGTCTGAATCGCTTCCCATGGGATAACCAGGTCCTCATCGTATCCCAAAAGGCCAAAAAAACGGCCACGTCCGCGCAGCACAACCGACTGAATCTGCGCCGTGTTTTCATCAAATATCATATCATCAATCCGTCCCAGGTTTTCCCCGCTTTTGATTTGAATGACATCTTTTTCGTTCAGTTCATGCAGCGTCATACAGATCCCTCCTTCGCGCAAAATACCGTTTTATACTATGCGCGGAAAAAGCAATTGTTTCTTGAACCGATTGCGTGTATAATAGAAATCACAATACGCACCAGCATCCGGGAGGGTTTTATGTATAAAAATATCATCTTTGATTTCGGCGGCGTTGTCGTTGATTTTAACCCCCGAAACTTTTTGATGGACCGCTTTATGAACAAACACGCAGAGGAGATCGTCTACGATCTGACTTTTGGCAGCCAGGAATGGCAGGACCTTGACCGCGGCACGATTACCCGGGCGGTAGCCAACCGCATTATGATGGAGAATGCAGCCCACGTCAACCGTGAATTTGAAGTGCAGACCGTCATAGAAGAATGGTCCACCATGCTGCGCACAAAGAAAACGACCGTCAAAATTATGCGGGAACTGAAAGAAAGTGGTTACCGTCTTTTTTACCTGAGCAATATTTCCACCGATATTATGGATGAATTGCGTCAGCGAGATTGGTTTACCCTGTTTGACGATGGCATTGCCTCCTGTGATGTACACCTGTGCAAGCCTGAGCCGGAGATTTATACCAAACTGATGCACAAGTGTAATCTTGCCTACGATGAATCCATTTTTGTGGACGATAACAAAATCAATGCACAAGCTGCCTATAACCTGGGAATCACCGGGATCCTGTACAAGAATCCCAAGTCTTTCCAACGCGCACTGGGAGCCTGCGGCATCCAACTGAAATAAAAGGCAAAGAACGTCCTTCCGGAAGATCCGGTTGGACGTTCTTTTTTAGCAACTGGAAGAGATCTGTTCTTTGATATGGTTCAAAGCCCCTTTTTCCAGGCGGCTGACCTGCGCCTGGCTGATTCCGATTTCCCGTGCTACCTGCATCTGTGTTTTGCCCCCCAGGTATCGCATTGCGATGATGCGCCGTTCCCTTGCCGACAACGACTTCACCGTGTCGCGGAACATAATATCACTGATCCAGCTTTCTTCGCCGGTTGCGTCGCGCAGTTGGTCGACGATGGCGAAGCTGTCCTCCCCATCGGAATAAACCGGTTCATACAGACTGGCGGGTTCCACAACAGACTCCAGCGCCATTGCCACATTTTCCGGGGAAGATCCCACACGGGCCGCAATTTCGGAAATTTTCGGTTCCCGGCCATTTTCCTTTTGCAAGGCTTCCCTGGCACGCATGGAATGGTATGCCAAATCACGGATGGAACGGCTTACCCGCACAGCGTTATTATCCCGCAAAAAACGCCGGATTTCTCCTACGATCATGGGAACACCGTAGGTTGAAAAGCGCACCTGCAGATCCGGATCGAAGTTATCAATGGCCTTGATCAGGCCTATGCAGCCCACTTGAAACAAATCATCCGGATTTTCGCCCCGGTTAGAAAATTTTTGTACCACACTCAGGACCAGGCGAAGATTGCCCTGGATCATTTTCTGGCGTGCACCGGCATCGCCTGCCCTGGCCGCACGAATCAACGCACTTTTTTCAGTTTCACTCAACACGGGCAATTGTGAAGTGTCTACGCCGCACAGTTCCACCTTGCCTGCATACATTTGACCATCCTCCTTCCCGTCGATGAGGAGTATAGTCAGGCTGACTGTACGGCAAACAGACATGGGTATGGTAAAATCTTCCGCACGCGAAGGGCGATCATTGCATAGCATGATCACAAAGGAGGGTCGCCCTATGGTAGAATCCATCTGGTTTGTGATCGTATTGATACTTCTGGCGGCGGTTTCGGTCGCATTGGTACTGATGATTGTTCTGAACGCCGAGGTAAAAGAAACCGGGCGTGAAACCAGAACGCAGTATCTTACGCCGAACTATTCTGCGTCAGCCGGTTTTCGTCTGACCGCATACCCCAACAACGAACTGGTCATTCTGCAGCGCTTATGGCTGATTGATGAGAGCATCGCCGCGCTGGATTACAGCATCGTTCCGGGACGTTACATGACCCTGTTCATTGCCAAGCGGGGGAAAATGCGTTTCCCGGACAACTACTATGCAGACGCATTTGAAAGCGTAGAGCAATATGACATTGCCGGGTTAACGGTTACACAAAGTCAAAAAGCCGGCCGGCTTGCCGCCGTATACTGGGCACGCGGCGATTTCGAGTACCTGATTTATTCGGAGGAGCCCGAAATGAATATGATGAACGGGTTGGCCTATTACTTTGTGAATAATACACGGGCCGAGAAATCTTAACCCACGGTTTCCAGTTCACGCCGCAGCCGTTTGATGATCCGCTTTTCTAGTCTGGAAATATAGCTTTGGGAAATTCCCAGCGTATCGGCCACTTCTTTTTGTGTATGTTCTGTTTCGTGGTTGAGGCCGAAACGCAGTTCCATGATACGGCGTTCACGAGGAGCCAGGCGTTCAACCGCCATCCGCAGCGCAGCACGTTCTGCGCTGCGTTCCAGTTCTTCGCCAACCTGTGGCTGATCACTGGTCAAAACATCCATCAGCAGCAATTCGTTGCCGTCGTTATCTGTATTGAGTGGTTCATCAATGCTGGCATCCTGCCTGCGGTTGGAACTTTTGCGCAGATACATCAGAATTTCATTTTCGATGCATCGGCTGGCGTACGTGGCCAACTTGATGTTCTTGGACGGTTCAAAGGTATTGACTGCCTTGATCAGCCCGATCGTACCAATGGAGATCATATCCTCGATCCCGGCAGAAGGCGTTTCAAATTTCTTGGCAATGTACACCACCAGCCGCAAATTATGTGTAATCAAAAGGTCCCGGGCCGCGCTTTTCCCTGCCGCCAGTTCTGCCAGAGCTTGCTGCTCTTGCTGCGCATCCAGCGGCGGAGGCAAAGTGTCGGCGCCGTTGATGTAGTGCAGTTCCTGTGGTGGCACCAAGCGGAGCCACAGCGTGCGCAAAGTTCGGTTTAGCAGTTCAATCGTCTGCATCAGTTTCCTCCCCCTCGTTTATAAAAACTCGTTTCCGTATAACGCTTCATAGCAAGCACTGCCAAAAGACTGTGGCGCAAAAGCCACCGCGCTTCGTCCCAGTTCCAAAATCCCGTTTGGTGTGATCAGGCCAATGTTATTTACTGCGAAGCCCGGCAATAAACTGCGGTCAGCCGCGGTATCGCAGGGAATCAAACGCAGTTTGGTTCCCTGTGGCGGCTCCCCTGGCGCCTGACCCGCAAACCATGCACTCAGGTAATTCCGAACGGATGGCGACAGGCGATCTTTGGCATCAGGAAAACTGACGACCAAAACCGGCAGACAGGTAATGGGATCGGTAAGGTGACAGCCGGTATCCAATGCCGCACGAAGATGTATCGTCAAATTTCCCAATTCCAATTCCAGACCTACGGTTTCCGATGCCGGTTTTCGTTTGGTGAAAAAGCGGGTACCTCCTTCCACTGCCAGACAGCAAATGCCGGAAAGCACAACCAGTAACAATGGAGATATGCGCAGATATACTGCCAGGTTGCCCGTTTGCAGCATCCGTGTGCCCGTTCGAAGAATCACCAACAGGACAGCCCCAGCCAATGCGATGTTCAACGCGGCATACCAGCAGGCAATGGTAAACAGACGGCGTTTATTTTTCCAGCCAAAGGCAATTGCCGAAATAATCAGCGCTGTCCCTATTTTGTACGCGAGCTGAACCGGATAGGGTTGTTCCGGAGCAAACAGAATCAGTGAAGAAAGCGCTGCCGCCCCGCTGCCAAGAAGCATCCGCACAAATCCGGCACGTTGACCGCCCAGCAGACCTGCGGCAAGCAGTAAAAAGTAGGCTGCCAGAAAATTGACGAGCAGCAGCACGTCCAGATAAATTACAGTTTTCAAAGACCGCGCCTCCACCCCAGCAAACTTTGCTACCAGTTTATGATTGCACAGGGAAGAAAATACGCAAACGGTGAAAGACACAAAAAAGCGACTGGTACTGCAAAGAAGTACGGGAAAGAGCCTATAAGTTCCGCGCAGGAATCCAGTTTAGGAATGCAAATCCAAAAGGCTTGCTGTCTGTAGAAAACAGACGGCAAGCCTTTTTACTTCACCAGATTCAGTTATTGCGGCTGCTGCATTCGGGAGGAACGGTCCCTTTTCGAGCGCTCCCCACTTCGCCTGAACTCCATTTTGCAGGCGACTCGAAATCTCATTCCGGAAATACAATTTTCAATTCGGCAAAAAAGCAGCTGGCGTTTCCTTTTTTCATTTGGATTTCTATCACCTTTGGGGAGAAAATTTTCCCCGGTATGACAAAGCCCTCATTTGTGATTCGGCATTTCTGGCCGTAAAACAAATGAGGGCGATTAAAATTCTGTCCGAACGTATTATCGGTTTATGGATTGTGCCATTCTGTGATAGGTATGCCGTTCACCGCGGATTGCAATGGAGTAGGCCAGAATATTCTGCGGCAGCGCCATCCCGGGTACGCCGGTATCACCAATGTGGTGAATATCGGCACCTGCCATTTTGCACATCAACGCAATCTGGCGAATCGTGGCAACATCGGCGCCTTCCTGAGAGGTCCCGATGGCAGTCATTGCCAATTTACCGCTTTTATGCACCGATTCAATCAGTCTGTGCGCATATTCCTGTGTAATGCCCGGCACAGTACCTGGAGCCGGCAGCAATATAATATCCGCGCCCGCTGCGATAAATGACTTTGCATCTTCGGCGGTCATAATATTCTCGCCGCCTTCTCCCACAACACCGGAAGCGTGCATTTTGCCTGCAGCCAGAATCACCCGGTCACCCACAGCTTGTGAGATTTCCCGAAGGGCTTTTTCGATTGCCTCGTTGCTGACACCGTTGCCCGGATTGCCGGTGAGAACGATCAAATCCACCCCCATGTCGGCGGCGATTCGGGCATTTTCTGCCGTTGCCAGCCGCCCTTCCCGCATTTGCCAAAGCGTGCCGTCATTGCTGCGGGATAGTTCTGCGTTAGTGGGTTCCAGGTTGATCCCAATGATCCGCCCCGTCAAGCGTTTGAGTTCCCTCACCGTTTCCTGCGCAGAAACTTTGGGGAGTGCCTGAATCACTGGCTGACGTACATCAAACATATTCAGCAGCAAAATATCTGCGCTTAACGAGGCCGCGTATTCTGCATTGGTAACGTCCACCAAAAGCGGCGGCGTCACGCCAATCGTTTCGCATGCCAGCACACGGCCTTCGCAGCCGGCAATAGACTGCAACAGTTCCTGCTTTTGGTATCCTGCCACCATGCTGGGTGTGCAATCCAAGAGGCGAGTCACACTCATTCGTCGTCATCCTCCTCCACAACGCGGCCGATACCTTTGCGGTAAAACGGTTCACTGCCGCGCATACCTTGTTGCCCCAACGGAGAAATGGATGTCGTGATGGTCAGATCCATCTTCTGTTCACGGCCAGCCAGATAAGGACGCGCCGCCTGTGCCACTGCGGCAAACAGCTTTTCATCTTTCGGGCCATCCAAAACCAGCAGGTAGCATTTGCGAGTTTCATTTACAATCATGATCTGCAGGTAAGCAGAACCCACGCCGGGGGCCTGCGCCAGCACATTGCAGATCGGATCAACAAGTCCATCCGGCAGAATCGTCGGTTCAACGATGGTGACCTTATCACCGGGATGGATCTTGGCTTCCTCCTGTGCTTTCAGCATCTGAGCCATGGTGTCTTTTTGCTTCTTGACCGACTCGATCAACGGCGCCTCCAGGCGCAGGCTGTTCTCGCCGGGGTTCAAAATGATGCCGGAAGCCTCTTTGTTTTTCTGCAGCATATTGGCAAAATCATCAAAGCGAAGCATCATGATTTGCCGTCCCTGCGAAGCGGCGGTTTTCTGCCATTCATGTACAGCATCCCAATCGCTGAATGCCAGGTAATAGTGCTTTCCGTCTTTGGTGTTGAGCATCACCATACTGATTTTTGCGTTTTTCGGCAGTTGCACGCGACCATCCGGGCCCGGTTTCGGAGCCGGTGCTCCCTGCAAATCAAACAGAGCCGGTGTCAAAAGCGGAGATTTGACCAGTTCATTGATTACCGCATTCAGATTTTTCGGGCTGTTTTCCCCTCTCAATACCGCAATGGATTTTTTCAGTTCAGGGTTGCAGGCCGGTGCTTTTTGTTCGTTGCGTTCAGGCATGATGTTTCCTCACTTCAATTTTATCGTGTTAATTGCTTCGCGCAGATAAGATACGCCTACCAGCTTCAAGCCGGGAAACTGGGCAGGATCAATCAATTTCAGATTATGCTTTGGCACAATTGCTGTATCAAAGCCGACACGCTGTGCTTCCCGAAGGCGGGTTTCCAGATGGGGAACGCTGCGGATTTCACCGCCCAGGCCGACTTCGCCCACCGCAAAAGTCTTTTCGCCCACCGGAAGGTCCAACAGGCTGGAAGCCATTGCAATGCAGACCGAAAGATCGCAAGCGGTTTCATCCAGTTTCAGTCCGCCTACAATGTTGATGTAGACATCCTGATTGGCAAAGGAATAGCCGGCTCTTTTTTCCAGAACCGCCAACAGCAGATACATCCGGTTGTAGTCAAATCCGCTTGCCGTCCGGCGAGGGCTTGGAAAACTGGTTTTTGTCACCAAAGCCTGGATCTCGCTCAAAACAGGGCGTGTCCCCTCCATAACGCAGGTTACACAAGTACCGCTGATTCCCAGCGGGCGTCCTTCCAACATGACCTGAGAAGGATTTTCGATCTGCGCCAGACCGCGACCGGTCATATCAAACATACCGATCTCGTTGGTGGAACCATAGCGATTTTTGACCGCGCGCAGGACCCGATAAGGCAATGTTTTGTCGCCTTCAAAATACAGAACTGTATCCACGATGTGTTCCATTACTTTGGGGCCCGCAATTGCGCCGTCTTTGTTGACATGTCCCACAATGAAAGTCGGAATTTCCAATGTTTTGGCAACATTCAAAAAACGAGCCGTACTTTCTTTCACCTGGCTGACCGTACCGGAGGACGAGGCGATATCCGTACAGCGCATGGTCTGGATCGAGTCGATCACAACCAGGTCCGGTTTCATAGACTCAATCAATCCGCAAATTTCATCCACATCGCTCTCTGCCACAAGTGAGATATTTTCCTGAGGCACATCCAAGCGCACGGCACGCAATTTGATCTGCCGCACAGATTCCTCACCGGTCACATAGAGAACGTTTTTGGTTTTGCTGACCTCGCCGCAAAGCTGCAGCAGAATGGTAGATTTTCCGATACCCGGCTCGCCGCCAATCAATGTTACACTGCCGATCACAATGCCGCCGCCCAGCACACGGTCCAATTCACTGATTCCTGTGACAATGCGGCTTTTTTCTTCTGTCGTGCTGATATTCTTCAATTTATGCGGTGTCAGCGTTGTTTGCCCCGGAACACGCGCAGCACTGCTGCGAGCGGAAGTTGTCTTGGCAGGCTCCGCAACGACATCTTCCGTCATGGTATTCCACGCGCCGCAGGACGGGCATCGACCAAGCCAACGTGGGCTGGTTTCTCCGCACCGGGTACATACATACACCGTTTTCAGTTTGTCTTTGGGCATGACAGCCTCCTCGACCTATAAACTCTTCTTATTATATCCCATTTGCGCTATCCCGGCAAGAAAAAGCACAGATGACTTGAAAATCTTTTTATATTCACAAAAAAGCAGGAGCCATCTGCATATATTGCAGACGCTTCCTGCTTTGTTTTTACAGCATCACTTTGTGATACACTTTCTTACCCTTTTTAATCACAACGCCGGCACGCAGTGTTTCTTCGCTCAGAGCCATCTTGGGATCGGAAACCTTTTCTCCATCCACCAAAACACCGCCCTGCTGCACGAGTTGACGTGCCTCACGGTTGGAGCCGCACAGGCCGGCAGCCACCATGGCAGCCAACAGACCTACAGAGCCGTCTTTCACAAGAGAAGCATCCAGAACCGTGCTGGGCATATTTTCCTGGTCAGCCGCACCGCTGAAGAGCCCCTGTGCGGTTTGCTGGGCCTTTTCGGCCTCTTCTTCACCGTGGACCATCTTAGTCAGTTCGTAGGCCAGAATCGCCTTCGCCTGGTTCAGCTGTTCGCCCTGCCAGTGATCCATCTCGTCAATCTGCTCCAGCGGCAGGAACGTCAGCATACGGATGCATTTGAGAACATCTGCATCACCAACATTGCGCCAGTACTGATAAAAGTCGAAGGGACTGGTCTTGTTGGGGTCCAGCCAGACCGCATTGCCTGCAGTCTTGCCCATCTTCTTGCCCTGGGAATCAGTCAGCAAGGTGATGGTCATGGCGTATGCGTCTTTGTCGAGCTTACGGCGAATCAGTTCCGTACCGCCCAACATATTGCTCCACTGATCATCGCCACCAAACTGCATGTTGCAGCCGTAATGCTGGAACATGTAGTAGAAGTCGTAGCTCTGCATGATCATGTAGTTGAATTCCAGGAAGGAAAGTCCCTTTTCCATACGCTGTTTGTAGCACTCCGCGCGGAGCATATTGTTGACTCTGAAGCAGGCGCCAACCTCGCGCAGAAGTTCCACATAATTCAGGTTCAGAAGCCATTCGGCGTTATTCAGCATCAGTGCCTTGCCGTCCCCGAATTCGATAAAGCGTTCCATCTGGCGCTTGAAGCACTCAGCATTGTGTGCAATGTCTTCTTTGGTCAGCATTTTACGCATATCGGAACGCCCGGAGGGGTCGCCGATCATCGTCGTACCGCCGCCGATCAAAGCGATGGGGCGGTTTCCCGCCATCTGCAGACGCTTCATCAGCGTAAGTGCCATAAAATGTCCCGCCGTAAGGCTGTCAGCCGTGCAGTCAAAGCCGATGTAAAATGTTGCCTTGCCGTTGTTGATGAGTTCCTTGATTTCTTCCTCATCCGTTACCTGCGCAATCAGACCGCGCGCTTTGAGTTCGTCATAAATGGTCATGGATCGTTCCTCCTGTTTTGCGGCAAGGGCAAAGAAAAAGCCCCTGCCAAATGTAAAAATTTGGCAGAGGGCGAAAATTCGCGGTACCACCTCTGTTTGCTCACACCTCACGGTTGTAAGCCTTCGCGGGTGCGGCAACCAAAGGGAACGCTGCGACACCCAAACGCTGTAACGTGCGTACACGGCACAGCCTACTCACTTACGCTTTCAGCCTGCTGCTCCGGAAGGTATTCCCCTGCGCGGCAATCTGCCAGTTCCTTGCACCAACCGGAACCTCTCTGGGGCAGTTATACCGCAGGTACTTGTTTCCCTCAACGCATTTAGTGTTTACAACTGTATCATATTTGCCCGGGAAAGTCAAGGCGCAAAGAGCATCCCCCGGCCGAAGCCGCTACTTGGATTTTTCAATCAGTTCCCGTGCATTAGCCAGACTCAAATCCGTGACTTTATCGCCGGAAATCATCCGGGCCAGAACCTGGACGCGCCCATCCATATCCAGTGTATGGATTTCGGTATAAGTGCGGTCCTGTCTTACGTTTTTCTGAATCAGAAGCTGAGTATCGGCAAAAGCTGCAACCTGCGGTGTGTGGGTGATGCAAAGGACCTGTCTGCCCTGCGCCGTCTGATGCAGCAACTGACCGATTCGTCCGGCTGCCAGACCGGAAACACCGGTATCAATTTCATCATAAATGACCGTGGGCAGCGCGTCCCGATCCGCCAAAGCACTCTTGAACGCCAGCATTATGCGGGACAACTCACCACCAGAAGCAATCTTAGCCAGCGGCTTCGGTTCCTCGCCAGGGTTTGTGGAGATCAAAAACTCCACCGTATCCTGCCCGTGGGACGAAAGTGGTCCCCTCGCATGCCGAAGCGCAAAGCGGATTCCCGGCATATTCAAGAATTCCAGCGCTGCTTTCATCTCTTTATTCATAGCCGTGAAGCCCTTCAAACGACTTTGGGTCAGGGCTTCGGCATCCTGCTTTGCCGTTGCGTAGAGTGACTGCATCTGCGCTTTCAGTTCTGCTATTTTTTGCCCGGACGACTGGAAGTTTTCCAATTCGGCTGCCGCCTGTTCCCTACGGGCAAGCAGTTCTTCCACTTCCATGCCGAACTTCTGTTTCAGGCGGTAAATTGTATCCAGCCGGCTCTCGATCTGGTCCAGTTCTGCCGGGTCAAAATCGTAAGCGTCCAGCCGATCAGCCAAATCTGTAGCCAACTCCCTGGCGGAATAGTACAGCTCCTGAAGTCGGTCTGCCATCGAAGACAGCGTTTCATCCTGGCGAGCCGCACTTTGCATACCCTCTACGGCACCGCCCAGCAAATCCGCTGCACCGGATTGTTCCCCTTCCTCGTCCCCGGCGAGAGCCATGTGGGCCGCGGTAATTCCCTGCAGGATGCTTTGCGCATGCGTAATAACATTTTTGCGTTCCTGCAGCGCTTTTTCTTCTCCTGGCTGCAGGGCAGCGGCATCAATGGCATCAATTTCTGCCGTCAGTATCTCCATTTTTCGCTGCTTGTCGGCCTCGCTGGCATTCAAAGCGTCCAACTGACGCTTTACGGCAACCAAGCTGCGATAGCTTTGATAGTATCGGGAAAAAAGTTCTCTATTTTGCGCGTACTGGTCCAATAGTCCCAGATGCAACGCCGGATTGGTCAACCCCTGACTGTCGTGCTGCCCATGTATGGCAAGCAATCCTGCGGAAATATCCCGCACCACACTGGCTGTGGCGGGCATTCCGTTGATGCGGCAGCTGCCTTTCCCCTCGGCGTTGATTTCCCGGTACAGAAGAAGATCATCCGAAACTTCGTAACCACTTTTTTCCAGTTTTTCTTTGACAGAATCCGGAATATCCTCAAAAGTGGCCCAGATACAGGCTTTCGGTGCCCCGCTGCGTACAAGTTCGCGGGAGGTGCGGTTTCCCAGGATTGCGTTGATGGAATCAATCAAAATGGATTTACCGGCACCTGTTTCGCCTGTCAGTACGTTCAAGCCGGGCGTGAAAGTCACTTCTGCCTTCTCGATCACGGCAACATTTTCAATTTTCAGGTTTGCCAGCATAGGCCAGCCCCTCCCCGTTCTGCTGCCATCTTCAGCCGCGGCGTGCGTACTGCTGCAACGCCCGGCAAATTTCAGCCGCATCTTCTTCCGTGCGCATCAAAATGAAAAATGTATCGTCACCCGAAAGCGTTCCGACAACATTGTTCCACTGCTTGGCGTCAAAAACCTCACAGGCCGCATTGGCCATGCCCGAAAAGCATTTGACCAGAACCATGTGGCCTGCGTAATCCACCTTCAGGACCGATTCCCGAAAAATCATTTCAAAACGACTGGGCGAGTGTGTCACCTTGCCGGAGGCTGCCGCCGGCATATACCGGTAGCGACCGTCGGAATCTGCTACCTTTACCAACTGCAGATCCCGGATATCACGGGAAACCGTTGCCTGCGTTACGTCAAATCCCTCTTCCCGCAGATGAGAAAGCAGGTCTTCCTGCCTGTCAATGGGATGCTTTTCAATCAAATCCAAAATTGCCTGATGGCGTGCGCTTTTCATCGGAATCATCTCCTCATGAGCTTATTTTCTATGGCACAAAACTGTTCAGATTCTTGGAAGGTAATCAGCTGCAGCCTCTCGGAAGCTGCCGTAATACATATTTTTTCTCCGGGCAAAAGAGTGTTCCGCGGCCCACTGTCAGCACAGGCATAACAGAGATCCCGATTATCCGCATCGGCAACAATCTCCAGGGCACGATTTGCAGCAAAAACGAGCGGCGCCGTATGTACATTGTGCGCACAAACCGGCGTCAGTACCATAACATCAGCCAGACCGTCCAAAACAGGCCCACCCGCGGAGAAAGAGTAGGCTGTCGATCCGGTGGGGGTTGCCAGAATCAGGCCGTCACTGCGATAGCTGCTCACAAAGCAGCCGTCGCAATACACGCTGTAATCCATAGGGTGCATTCTTGTTTCGCCAAACACTACCACGTCATTGATGGCTTGCGTCTGCCACCCCTTTTGAGGCATACTGGCGGATAAAAGGCCCCTTTGGGTAATCTTATAGTTCCCGTCGGCCAAACGGCGCAACTTTCCCGGAAGTTCTTCCACCTCACAGGTGGCAAGGAATCCTGTTCTGCCCAAATTCACACCCAGAACAGGCTTTCCGAACCGTACACAGGAGTAACCGCTGCGCAGCAATGTACCATCGCCGCCAATCGTCAGTACCACGTCGGTCTGACGATACGCTTCCTGCTCCGGCAAAACCGTCACTTTCGGAAAAGACGCCGGCAGTACCACATCATCCGTTACCAAAACCTGCACACCGTATTGTTTCAGCAGATTGGCCGCGCAACTTGTCACAGTCAAATTCTGATCTTTTGTCGCATTCGGAATCAGCAAGACCACCATGCGTGTTTTCCTTTCTGTTAATGTAAATTGGGTGCCTTATCCAGTGTTTCGTGGGCTGCGCGGACGACTTCCTCGATCCGTCCTGCAGGCAGCGGCTGCGGCGTATCACAGTGCTGCACATACATGAGAAATTCGATATTTCCTTCCGGTCCCTTGATGGGCGAGAAATCCAATCCCGCCGCTGTAAAGTGATTGGCAAGTGCATACCCTTGTGCCATTTCAAGCACTTCACGATGCGTGGCCGGATCACGTACTACGCCCTTTTTTCCGACTTTTTCCCTGCCTGCTTCAAACTGAGGTTTTACCAGACAGACACCGACTGCATCCGGTGTACAAATTTGATCTGCCACCGGGAAAATATGCTTAAGAGAAATGAAGGACACATCCACGCTGAAAAACGCAATCTGTTCTGTCAAGTCATCCGGCTTTACATTGCGGATGTTGGTCCGTTCCATGTTTACGACCCGTTCATCCGTGCGCAAACTCCACGCCAGCTGCCCGTATCCAACGTCCACGGCGTACACTTTCACAGCGCCGTTCTGCAGCATACAATCCGTAAAGCCGCCGGTAGAAGCGCCGATATCCATGCAAACTTTGCCATCCGGGCGCATCGGAAACACCTGCATAGCTTTTTCCAGTTTCAGTCCGCCCCGGCTTACATACCCAATATCATGGCCACGGACTTCCACTTTTGCATCTTCCGCGATCATCTCGCCCGCCTTGTCAGCCTTCTGTTCATTCACAAAAACAATGCCTGACATAATCAAAGCCTTGGCACGTTCCCTGCTCTGGACAAGACCATTTTGGCACAAATATTGATCCAGACGGATCTTGCTCATTTTTGTTTCTCCTTTACATGGGCCAGCACCTCTGCCGCAAGGGCGGCAGCATCCAGCCCCTGGTCGCGGCGAAGTTGCGGCACATTGGCATGAAGCAAATGGGTGTTATCTACAGCACGCAACAGGAAGGTTCCTCTCCAGCCGGACTGTTGTAATGCAAAGCACAACTGTTCCCCAACGCTGCCGGTACGAACGGAATCTTCGGCAAAAAGAATACAATCATATCGTTTCAGTTTTTCGCAGATTCCTTCCGGCAGCGGGTACAGGCGCACCAGTTTGAAGCAATCGGATGGCACATTCTGTTGCTGCAGCAAATCGCACGCAGCAATGATTTCTTCTGTCTGTGCGCCGTAACTTACCATAGCTACCCGCGCACCTGCACGCGTTTCGATCTGATCAAACAGGTTGCCGCTGCACTCCAAAGCTGCCAGTGCAGGTTTCTGCTCACCGCGGGCGTATCGTATGGCGCGCGGCCCACGGGCTTCACTGACCAGATAACGCAGCCAATATCTGAGTTCCTCGTAGTTGGCCGGTGCATAGACCGGAATCCCGATCTGACTGAAAAATGCAGTGTCGTAAATTCCCTGATGCGTTTCACCGTCACCGGGAACCAGACCCGCACGATCCACTGCAAACAGCACATCCAACTTCATAAGATTGACATCATGAATGATCTGGTCATAGGCGCGCTGGAAGAAGGTCGAGTAGATGGCTACCACCGGAAGCAGCCCCTGGCTGGCCAGCCCCGCCGCAAAACTGACGGCGTGTTCCTCTGCCATACCTACATCGAAGAATCGATCCTCATGCGCATGCTTGAAGAAATTAAGGCCGGTTCCGTATTTCATGGCAGCCGTTATGGCGCAAAGGCGCGGTTCCTGATCCCCCAGCTCTGCCAGCGTCGAACCAAACACTGTGGAGAAAGAGTCCTTCGGGGAAAGTTCCGGGTCCGTCAAGTGGTTGAGGTCAATGGAAGAAACCGCATGAAACTCACCGGGGTTTTCCTCCGCCTGTTTCAGTCCTTTTCCTTTCTGGGTAACCACATGCAGGAAAATCGGAGCAAACTGTTCCCGCAGATTGGTCAGCATGTGTTCCAGTTCGACGACGTCATGTCCATCCACAGGGCCAACATACTGGAAGCCCATCTCTTCAAACATCGTGGAATGATAAATCCCGCGGCGAACCAGTTGCTTGCCGCTTTGAAGGGCTTTTACCAAAGCATCACCTACAAGAGGGATGCTGTCCAGTATGGTTTCCATTTGCGCTTTTGCATGGAAGTATTTGGGGTCCGTGCGCAGCTTCGTAAGATAGTTGGCCATTTGGCCCACATTTTTGGAAATGGACATCTTATTGTCATTCAGAATCACAATAAGATTATTCAGTTTGCTGACATTGTTCATGCCTTCATAGACCATGCCACCGGTAAAGGCGCCGTCGCCTACGATCACAACTACCTTGCCGGGTTCGTTTTTGATCTTTTTGGCACGGGCAATTCCGATGGCTGTAGAAAGCGCGGCGCTTCCATGCCCTGCTACAAAGGCATCGCAATTGCTTTCTTTGGGATTTGGAAAGCCGGAAATTCCTTCTTTTTGCCGTAATGCCGAGAATCCCTGGCGCCGGCCTGTCAGCAACTTGTGGGTGTAGCACTGATGTCCCACGTCAAACAAAATTTTATCCTGGGGCAGATCCAGCGTACGGTGCAGTGCAACGGTCAGTTCCACCACGCCAAGGTTGGAGGAAAGATGCCCTCCGGTAGAGGAAACGCTTTGAATCAAAAACTGTCGGATCTCTTCACACAGTTGGGGAAGATCGTTCTCTGCCAACAATTTCACATCGCCCGGCGCCTGAATACGCTCTAACAAAGGATAAGCCATTTTTCAGCACCTCGCAGTAGTTTTTACACAATCACACCATAGGCATGATAAAGCCCAGCGCGATGCCCAGCACCGCGCCGGTCAGAACCTCAATCGGTGTATGGCCGACCATTTCTTTCAGCTTCTTTCCGCCCAAAAACGGGAAAGATGCCGCGCCCTGGTCCATCCATTCGGTGAACATACGATTGAGAAGTTTTGCCTGCTCACCTGTTTCGTAGCGAACGCCCATCGCATCATACATAACAATGATGGATAAAACGGCCGCTATTGCAAACTGAGATGAGCTCACACCGCAATACCGTCCGGTAGCAACCACCATGGCACAAACCGTGGCAGAGTGCGAACTGGGCATTCCGCCCGCTCCCCACATCCGTTCCGCAATGAAACGCCGGAAAGTAAAAAGATTCAGAAGTACTTTAATCAGCTGTGCCAGCAAAGAGGCGCAAAGTGCCGTTACCAGCACAAAATTCCAACTCAAAGCAGTGTGCAGCAATGTCATAAGTCACATCCTTATTTTTTCCGTTGCAGAAGTTCGGAAGCCAGCATGGACAAAAAATCTGCTTCCTTCCCCAGATTCTGCAAGGCAGCCAAAGCCGTTGCATTATGGCGCTCTGCCAGACAACGCGCACCGTCCAGTCCATACAGCGAAACAAACGTCGTCTTGTCATTTTCCGCATCGCTGCCCACTGGTTTTCCCAGTTCTTCCGTTGTAGATGTCACATCCAGAATATCATCCACGATCTGGAACACCAGGCCGACTTCCGCCGCGTAACACTGCACAGCTTCCCGTACTGCAGGATCTGCATCGCCTGCTGTGCAGCCCAATTCCACCGCGGCCAAAATCAGCGCACCGGTTTTATGTGCATGAAGTTCCAGCAGCTCCTGTTCCGTTGCAGATTGTGTTTCATACTTTTTATCGAGTTCCTGGCCGTACAGCATTCCGCGTGCTCCACCGGCTTTTGCCAGGACAGCAGCGGCACGGCACCGGCTTTCTGCCGACAAATCGGCCTGCGCGATTACTTCAAATGCTGCGGTAACCAGTGCATCAGCAGCCAGAAGCGCGGTTGCCTCCCCGTATTGCTTATGGCAGCTGGGGCGGCCACGACGGAAATCGTCATTGTCCATGCAGGGCAAATCGTCGTGAATCAAAGAATAGCAGTGCAGCATTTCCAGCGCACAGGCATAGTCCAATGCAAGTTCCGCCGGCTTTCCGCTCAATTCGCAGGCAGCCAGCGCCAGTACTGCGCGCACACGTTTTCCACCGCCCAAAAGACTGTAACGGGCAGCCTGGCCAATCTGTGCCTGCTGCGGAAGGTAAAGATCACACAGTTGTGCCAGCCGCTCTTCTGCCAGCTGTGCCCAGTGAGAAAAACGGGCACGGTACTCTTCCTGCGTCATACATTCTCTCCTGTTTTCTGTGCCAGTTCTGCGTCGATCTCATCTACCCGAAGTTTTGCCTCGTCCAGAGTCTGCTTGCAGTAAGCAATCAAATGGGCTGCCTCCGCGTACAGCTTGACCGACTGGGCCAGCGGTGTTGTGTCATCCTGCAAAACGATCAGAAGTTCCTGCAGACGCTGCATTCCCTCTTCAAATGATTTCGGCTGCTTCATAGCCCATGGCTCCCTTGTGTTTCGGTTTTTTTGACAGTCTGCACCGTACAGGCTGCTTCGGCACGGGCTCCCTGCAATTTAATCTGCTGACCCGGTTCCAGCTCTTCTACGGACTGTATGGCATCACCGCAGCTGACAATCGCATACCCGCGGGCGAGTACACCATACGGATTCAGCGACTCTGCCAACGCCGCAGCCGAACGCAATTCTTTGTCCACCTGCGTCATATTTTGCTGTTGTGCCGTTTGAATCAGGGCACTCACACGCTGCACTTCCTGCTCGTGTCGTGCCAGAAGCTGTCTCTTATACACATCTGACGCTGCCGACGAAGCGAGAAGTGTAGATCTCG
>ERZ1090879.500-NODE-500-length-24538-cov-7.897562_pt1 | contig 24538 bp, 29 predicted proteins | sample MGYA00478472_ERZ1090879 | MGnify/ENA primary metagenome ERZ1090879 (study PRJEB33644, sample SAMEA5815723) | chicken gut metagenome | biome: Chicken; feature: Gastrointestinal Tract; material: Caecum | place: Ireland | collected 2019-01-01 | study: A study of the... | reverse complement strand
TCCTTGTTCTGAGTGTGTTTACTCTATGTAATATGATCTCAGCCTTTGCCACAAATTTTCCGGTAGTTCTGGTCACCCGTGTGATCCCGGCCTTTTTCCAGCCGGTATGGTCCTGGGCGTACCTATCGTAAGCTATATTTCCAGCATGACTTCGCTGAGGATCGGTATGCTGTTTTTCGCAGCAGTATATGCCGTGTTGTTTTTCCTAGGATATTTTACGGTGCCTATGGCAGTTCTTACATTCGTCTGGGGCGTTCTTGCCGGAGCAGGGGCCAACATTAATCAATATTGGCTGGCAACAGCGGCGCCGAAAGCACCGGATTTTGCAAATGGACTATTTCTTGCCTCAACCAATCTTGGAACCACGGTGGGAACCTCTGTATGCGGCTACTTCCTTTCCAGGATGGGAACCCGGTACATTGTTCTGGGAGGTATCCTTTTCATTGCCTGTGCTTTTGTATTGATCCCTTTGCGAGTGCGTGGAGAAACAAAAACAGAGACTGGAAACAGAAAGCTGAAAACAGCATAAGTTTCTGACAAAGTCATAATGGCGGCAGGAGGATAGTGAAAAATATGGAAGAGTATAAGATCATGCCGATAAAAGTCGGAAGCCTGTTTTATTACCGGGGAGGTTTTACGTCCAATCCGGAAGAGTATAAAACAAAAGAAGAATTTCCGCTCCTGATCTTCCTGATCGAAAGCGGCAGCCGGAAGATCCTGGTAGATACCGGAGGAGGAGAACCCGAAGAAATGGAACAGTGCGGTCATGCGCCTTGCAGAAGAACTTATGAAGAGCGGCCGGATCTGGCGCTGAGAAAAAAGGGGATCGACCCCAATAAAATTGATACGGTCATCCTGACACATCTCCATTGGGATCATTGCCATAATAATCATCTGTTCCCTCAGGCAGAATTTGTTGTTCAGAAAAAGGAACTTTTGCATGCAGTATGTCCACTGCCAAAGTTTAGAAGTATGTACGAGACATTTGAGGCAGGAATGATCCCGCCCTGGGCAAGACAAAAAACAAAATGGAAGATCATAGACGGTGATCAGGGGCTTTGTGATGGGATCCGGCTTCTGCTCCTTCCGGGACATACCCCGGGACTCCAGGGTGTTCTTGTGAATACGGCAGAAGGGCTCTGCCTTCTGGCATCTGATGCCGTTCCCTTATATGAGTGTATAGAAGGCCTGGAACAGGGAAAATACGGGCTCAGCAGTCTCTGCGCTGACCTGGAGGACTTTTATCATACATTTGACCGGCTGAGAGAATTACAGGAAAAAGAAGGTGTGAAGATTATCGCAAGTCATGATTTTCTTACATTGAAAGGCGGGTCTGGAAAATGAAAAAAATCATTTCTATCAAGGGATACCCAGACCACCACCCAGTCGGGGGATATCGTACTGTATCAAAGTGATCAGATTGTTATGTTTTATGGTTCCAATTCCTGGAGTTATACAACGCTTGGGCATATTGATGACCTGACCGGCTGGGAAGATGCCCTGGGAAGCGGAGATGTAACCGTTACTTTTTCAATGGAGGGATAACAGATGAAGACAAAAGATGTACCTGAGAATACGGTTGTGGCTGGAGTCCCGGCAAAAAGTATGAGGGAGATTAGGGATTTTATGGCTTTCTGGAACAGAGCGGCGCTGACTTAGACGCAGGTATTATGGAGTATGTAAACAAAATCGAAGAGATTGAAAATCATTACTGTAAACAGGGTATTCGGGATTTTTCTATGTGGATTCGGGATAGTTGTCCTTGTGAGAAATTTTCTGACATGATCATTTTTCTGAGAACAGAAGAATCTGAATAAAAATTACAGGGAAAAACCGGCATATCAGAGCCGGTTTTTGTCACCCCATTCGCACATACCGTCCAGGATCGGGATCAGGGATTTGCCCCTTTCCGTCAGACTGTATTCTACTTTAGGCGGAATCTGGGGATATTCTTCCCTGTGTACCAGCTGGTCGGCTTCCAGTTCCTTTAAAGTAGAACTCAGAGTTTTATAAGAGATCTGTCCGATATATCTTTTTATTTCATTGAACCTTACTACACCGAATTCCATCAGTGTGTAGAGGATCGTCATTTTATATTTTCCGTTGATCAAAGATAAGGTATAGCTGAATCCGGTGGTGCTTAAAGTCTCATTGGATATACATCTTTTTCCCATTTTACACTCTCCTTCAGGTAAGTATTGAACCTATTTGTAAGTATCGCACTTTTATGTGCGTACTTGTTTTCTGACGTATTCTTGCTATGATTGTAATATCAGCAGTGGGAAAAGTCAATCCGCTGAATAAAGGAGAGATTTATTATGGGTAAGAAAATCGTAATATTAAACGGAAGCCCCAGAAAAAATGGAAACACGTCAGCTCTGGTAAAATCCTTTACAGAAGGAGCAGAAAGTGCAGGAAATACCGTGACAGAATTTTTCCTTTCCGGTATGGATATCCATGGCTGCAAAGGATGCTTTGGCGGACACAGCAGCAAAGCCTGTCCCTGTGTACAGAAAGATGACATGGATCAGATTTATCCGGCAGTAAAAGAGGCGGAGGTAGTGGTACTGGCAAGTCCGCTGTACTACTGGACAATGAGCGGACAGCTGCGCACGGCTCTTGACCGTCTGTTTGCCTTGGAAGAGGGAGACGGCAATCTGCTGAGAGGAAACGGAAGAGCATCTGCCCTGCTAATGGCAGCAGAGGGACATGGCTTTGATGACGCAGTGCTCTACTATGACCATCTGCTGGAACATCTCCGGTGGGAAAATCTCGGACACGTTCTTGCAGGAGGAAACATGAATGTGGGGGACATTAAAGGAAAAACAGAAATTCAGCAGGCCTATGAACTGGGAAAATCCATAAAGTAGTTCCCGGAAAAGGAAAGATATCAATTTAATAGCAGAGAAAAGAAAGGAGACAAAAATTATGTCAAAAAACCTGGGTGTTAAGCCATATTTATTTCCTATGCCGACTTATATGATCGGCACTTATAATGAAGATAATACAGTGGACGTTATGATGATGGCATGGGGAGGGATCTGTGCAGAAGATATGGTTGCACTGAATCTGGAAGCCGAGCACAAAACAGTAGCCAATCTTGAGACAAGGAAAGCCTTTACTCTTGCTGTGCCTGGAACGGATACTCTCCGGGAATCCGATTTCCTGGGAATTGCCAGCTCCAATAAAATGGCAGACAAGTTTGAGCGTACCGGACTCCACGCGGTGAAAAGCGAGAGAGTAGATGCCCCGGTCATTACAGAATATCCCCTTACTCTGGAATGCGAAGTTGTAGAGATGCAGTCACAGCCTTACGGCCTGCGTGTTCTTGGAAAGATCGTCAATGTGATCGCAGATGAAAAGGTGCTGGATGAAGCAGGAAAGATCGATGCGGGAAAACTCCAGGCATTTGTCTTTGACCAGATGCAGAATGGATATTATGCAATCGGTGAAAAGGTTGGACAGGCCTGGCACAGCGGTGCAGATCTGATGAAAAAGTAAGCTCCGGAACGAAACCAGAAATGTCTGAATTGAATACAACAGAGGAATTACTGGAGAAAACATCGGTCAGGAGTCTGATCCTCAGGCTGGGGATCCCAGCTATGTTCGGCCAGTTTTTTAATATGCTGTACAGCATTGTGGACCGGATCTTTGTGGGACAAATCCCCGAAACGGGAGGAATCGCTCTTGCCGGAATCGGCGTGTGTGCTCCGGCATTGACAGCCGTTACTGCATTCGCTTATAAAAAGTATTTATAGTTGAACTGCCGGAAAAGCCGTCCAGGCTTATTCTGACTCTGATCTGGGACTGAAAGATGATAGACCCTTCTCAAAGGATATTGTTGTGAAAATCAGGAAAATCGTCTATACTTTAGTATAGGCGATTTTCTATTCTGTGGAAAAATCAGCTGGGTTCTCCTGCAGAACAGGAAAGATGAAAAGGAGTGTGAAGGCATAGGATGGGTGTGTATTTAAACAGTAAAAACCCTTATGGAATGTTTTTGGATGAAGCTGCCTCCATGTACTTTATCGATAAGTCAGAAATGCTTCTTGAGCTGCTTCCTATGGTAGAGAACAGTGAAGATATTATTGAAAATCTTGGCTCCGGCACAGGAAAAAGCAACCGTTATCTGTGCATTACACGGCCCCGCCGTTTTGGAAAAACAGTAATGGCTACAATGATCGCTTCATTTTTCGGAAAAGGTAAAGACAGCAGACCGATTTTTGAAAAGCTGAAAGTAAGGAACGCAAAAGAAGCTTTCGAGGCTCATATTAACAAGCACAATGTGATCTACATCAGCTTAAATGAGGTTCCTCAGAACTGTTCAAGTTATGAAAAATATATTGGAAGAATCGAAAAAAGACTGCGTAATGATCTGAAAAGCCAGTTTCCGGATATAGAGGTTGATGAAGAAGAACCGGTTTGGGATATACTGAATGATATATATGAATCAGAAGATGAGGACCGTTTTATTTTTGTCCTTGATGAATGGGACTATATTTTCCACAGAGACTTTGTAAGAGAAAAAGATAAAAAGGCATATGTAGAATTTCTCAGTAATCTTCTTAAAGGAAAGTCTTATGTGGAATTAGCATATATGACAGGAATCCTTCCCATTGCAAAATATTCCAGCGGTTCAGAACTGAATATGTTTTATGAATATACAATGGCAGAAGAAGAAAAGTATTCAGAATATTTCGGATTTACTGAAGGGGAAGTTGACGAACTTTATAAAAGATATAAAGCTCAGAAACTTAATCCGGAAAATGTGACCAGAGAGGGACTCCGCATCTGGTATGACGGCTACCATACGAAAGCTGGAGAACGGGTATATAATCCCAGATCCGTAGTAGCTGCGCTGACCAATAATAATCTGGGAAACTATTGGACCAGCTCAGGTCCATATGATGAAATCTTTTATTATATAAGAGAAAACGTAGATGCAGTCCGGGATGATCTGGCGCTGCTGGTATCGGGAATTCCGGTTCAGGCAAAAGTAAGAGAATATGCGGCCACATCTATGAATCTCCGGACGAAAAATGAGATATTTTCAGCTATGGTCGTCTATGGATTTTTGAACTACGAAAAGGGATACGTATCAATTCCAAATAAAGAACTGATGGATAAATTTGCAGATATGCTGCAAAAAGAGCCGTCATTAGGCTACGTGTATCGTTTAGCCGCAGAGTCTCCTAAAATGCTTCAGGCTACTAAAGACGGAAATACAGAGTTAATGGCAAAGATCCTGGAGCACGCCCATAATACAGAAAGTCCATTATTAAATTACAATAATGAGGCTGAGCTTACTATGATCGTTAATATGGTATATCTGTCTGCCAGAGACAGCTATAGGATAGAGAGAGAAGATAAAGCAGAAATTGGCTACGTAGATTTTATTTTTTATCCTTTGTACAAAAATGAAGATGGAATTATTCTTGAACTAAAGGTGGATAATACGGCGGAAGCTGCAATCAGACAGATCAAGGAGAAGAATTATGCTTTAAAATTTAAAGGAAAACTGGGACAGGATCCTACATATACGAGACGGATTCTGGCCGTGGGAATTTCTTATGATAAAAAGACAAAAAAGCATGATTGTAAGGTGGAGGTATTATAATGAGATACAGAGAATTGGGAAAAACAGGACTGAAAGTCAGTGAGATTGGCCTTGGAGCCGAATGGCTGGAACGTCACAACGAAGAAGAAGTAAAGGCAGTTATTGACTGCTGTGAAGACTACGGGATCAACATTCTGGACTGCTGGATGTCTGAGCCGAATGTGCGGACAAATATCGGAAAAGCCCTGAAAGGAAAACGGGAGAAATGGATCATCCAGGGACATTTCGGTTCTACCTGGCAGGATGGACAGTATGTCCGTACCAGAGAGATGGACAAGGTAAAAGAGGCATTTTCAGATTTGCTGACACGGCTGCAGACGGATTATATAGATCTGGGCATGATCCATTTTGTAGATGAAGAAGCAGAGTTTCACAGGATCATGGAAGGAGAATTTCTGGCTTATGTGAAAGAGCAGAAGGAGAAAGGGATCATCCGTCACATTGGCATGAGCACCCATAATCCCAGAGTGGCAAAGCTGGCGGCCTTGAGCGGAGAAATCGAAATGCTCCTGTTCAGCGTTAATCCGGCCTTTGATCTTCTTCCGGCAAGCGAAGATCTGAATATATATTTTGCGGAGAACTATGAAGAAAGTCTGGGGGGCATTGACCCTGAGAGAGCGGAGCTGTACCGGATCTGCGAGCAGCAGGGAGTGGGTATTACGGTTATGAAAGGTTATGCAGGGGGAAGACTATTTTCTTCCAAGACCTCTCCTTTCGGCGTGGCCCTGACGCCGGTCCAATGTATCCATTACGCCCTGACCAGACCGGCTGTGGCCAGCATACTTACCGGCTGCGATACACCGGAACATGTAAAAGAAGCTGCCAGCTATGAGACCGCCACAGAAGAAGAAAAAGATTATGCTACCGTGCTGGCAAAAGCCCCTCATCATGCCTATTCGGGACAGTGTACCTACTGCGGCCACTGCGCTCCATGCCCTGCTCAGATCGATATTGCCATGGTAAATAAGCTTTATGATCTGGCTGTGATGCAAAAGGAAATCCCAGCCAGTCTCCGGGCCCACTACGAAGGACTGTCTGCCAACGCAGAAGACTGTATCGGCTGCGGCGGCTGTGAAGAGAGATGTCCATTCGGAGTGCCTGTGGTTGAAAGAATGGAGAAGGCAAAAGCATTGTTCAGATAAAAAGGCCTGTTATAAAAAACAGATTCCTGGTATAGTTTTATTCATGGAAAATAGAAGGAGGGGAGGCACAGTGAGGGAAAACTGCTGAAAAATGAAGAAAAGAGGTATTGACCGTTTCATTCTCTATCTGGCTGCAGTGGGTGTTTCTGTTTTATCTGTAATTCAGTCTCAGGAGAATCTGTTGCTGTTGTTAAATCTGGCCCTGAGCGGCGTTGTTTTGCTGACTATAGCCGAAGGAACCGCAAAGGCCTATTCTGGCATTATGGCGATATCCATAGCGGCCTATACATTTTATAAGATCATCATGGCTGTGATCCATATGGTCAAGGTGAGAAAAATGGAGTCCCCGATCCTGATCACCATCCGGAATATAGGAGTAGCAGACGCACTGGTGTCTATGCTGACTCTGCAGATGACCATGCTGGTATCCTTTCAGGGAACCGATAGTCCGGATATGAACAGGATGAACGGTATTACAGGACTGGCGGTATGTCTGCTGATATCCGCATTGGGGATCAGCATGATCTATTATGCTTTTAAGAGAAGGAGCTGTTGCAATTAATCAAAATAGATTCCCCTCATATCTGTTTAGCAAGAATTATAAAAATATGAGCAATGAGCAGATTGACTCTCCCCTCCTTTTTCCATCAGTTCACCTTGATCTTTGATGAACTGGCAAGAGAGAAGTATGTGGACTGGTACGGATATTCTGCGTCAGTAAGTCCTTATATCCTGGAACAGTTTGAAAAAGAGATGGTAGATATCACCCATGAATGCGGAAAAGAAGTCATGATGTTCCTGGGAGACCACTGGATCGGTACAGAGCCTTTTATGGATGAGTTTAAGACCATTGGCCTGGACGCTGTTGTGGGAAGCGTTGGAAACGGCGCCACACTGCGGCTGATCAGCGATATCGAGGGGGTAAGATACACAGCGGGACGTTTCCTGCCGTACTTCTTCCCATGGGCGCAAAAGTAATGACCTACGAATGTGGAATGCGTTTCCTGACAGACTATCTTCAGGGTGACCATTACTTTAAGACCAACAGAGAAGGCCATAACCTGGACCGGGCAAGGAGCCAGTTTAAACTGGTGGAAGATATGGAAGCAAAATGGGATATCATGAGAAAAATCGTAAGCAGATACGGAAATCTGTAAGTTTTCAGGAAAATAGCAGGGCAGGATTTTCCCGCTCTGCATTTTTTTGCGGCATGCCAGGCAAGCGACTGCCGTGCTTGCGCAAGCAGGCGTTTGCCTGGAAAGAAATTGTGCGTTTATGACGATGAAATACAGGTTTAGACTAGATAATTTGGCAAAAATGTGTTATCTTAGATACGTATCCTTAGTAATCTACTTGATTTGCGGATTATCATTATTTTTCTTCAAAATACAGAGGGGGAAAATAACAGGAAAGACAAGGATAAAAGTTCCGAATATTACTATAAGGAAGGTGAGTAGAGCAATTGGAAAATTATACGAAGTACAGGTTAAAAAACAATGATGAACTGGCATCTGTATTGGCCGATAAAGACAATCTGTTCATCATTGCCTGTAACAAGTGTTTCAAGGAATTTGAAACTATCGATGAACCGGAATGCGCCGAGTTTGAAAAATTCGCCGCAGAGCAGGGCAAGACAGTTACAGGTACTGCAAGAGTTGATTTTTTATGCAACAAAATCCAGACAGAGAAAAAACTCCAGGATATGATCCCGGAAGGTACAGAAAATGTTTTCGTGATCTCCTGCGGACTGGGAATCCAGACTGTGGCAGATCTGGCGGGGAAACCCGTATATGCGGCCAGCAATTCCCTGAATTACAGAGGCTATCACGGCATGGCGCTTACTCAGAAAAAGTGTGACGCATGCGCTCAGTGCTATTTGAACATAACCGGCGGCGTCTGTCCCATCGTTGACTGCTCCAAGAGCCTGGTAAACGGCCAGTGCGGCGGCGCGAAAGACGGAAAATGCGAAGTAGACAGCAGCAAAGACTGCGCATGGGAAAAAATCTATCAGAGACTGGAAAAGCAGGGACGTCTTGAAGAGTTCCTCCATCAGCCGGTCCAGTTGAGAGATTACTCCAAGATCAATTTCAAGTTTGTAAATGATTACGTGAAATCTATCCGGGCAGAACGTCTGGAAGGCTACTACGGAGGGGTTCATCCTTTAGAGCGCAAAGAGTATACAGAACATATGGCCCTGAAGAGATTCCCCGAACCGGAAGAAGTCGTTATCCCTCTGTCCATGCATGCAGGGGCTCCGGCCAATCCTGTAGTGCAGGTGGGCGATACGGTTAAAGTGGGACAGAAGATCGGTGAGGCGGCGGCCTTTATCAGCAGCCCTGTACACTCCAGTGTCAGCGGTACGGTAACTGCCATTGAAAACCGCGGACATGCCACCAGAGGAGAATGCCTTTCTGTGGTGATCAAATCTGACGGAAAGAATACTCTCCATGAATCTGTTAAGCCTCACAAAGGCCTGGAAGAGCTGACTCCCGATGAGATCGTGGAGATCGTAAAAGAGGCAGGTATCGTAGGTATGGGCGGCGCCGGTTTCCCCACATCTGTAAAATTAAAACCTGCCAAGCCGGTAGATACCATCCTTCTTAACGGCTGCGAGTGCGAGCCCCTTCTGACTGCAGACCACCGGGTGCTCCTGGAGTTTGCAGATGATGTGATCTATGGACTTAAGGCGATCCTTAAGGCAGTAGGCGCAGAAAGAGGCGTTATTGTCATCGAGGACAATAAGCCTGACGCGATCCAGCTTATGACGGAGAAAACTGCAGATCTTGAAAATATAGAAGTTGTAACAGCTAAGACGAAATACCCCCAGGGTGCTGAGAAGATGCTGATCAAACGTGTGACCGGAAGAAAAGTTCCAAGCGGCGGCCTCCCTGCAGATGTGGGCTGTATCGTCAGCAACATCAGCACGACCAAGGCTATTGCTGACGCCATTTTGACCGGTATGCCACTGATCGAGCGTGTTGTGACTGTAACCGGCGAGAGGGTGAAAAATCCGGGGAACTTTATCGTAAAGATCGGTACCAATACAAAAGATCTGATCGATTACTGCGGCGGAGTGACAGGGGATGACGTTACCATTAAGGCCGGCGGACCTATGATGGGATTCCTTCTTACAGATACAAATGTACCTATCATGAAAGGCTCCAATGGAATTATTGCCGTGGATACAGATCATACGGTAGAACAGCCCTGTATCAAATGCGGCCGGTGTATGGATGTATGTCCTATGGAACTGTCTCCACTGTATTTCGCAAAATTTGCGGATGAGGAGAACTGGCAGGGTATGAAAGAGAAAAATGTCATGGACTGTATCGAGTGCAGATGCTGTGAGTATATCTGTTCCTCCAAGATTCCGTTAGTGACGAAGATCAAAGCCGGAAAAAATGCAGTAAGGGGGATGAAGTGATATGTTGATTACCGAATTAAAACCCAGAGAAACCATCGAAGCCCTGACAGAAGGGAAAAAAGTCTTTATCATCAACTGCCATGGCTGCAAGGAAGTCTATTTTCCGGTAAAAGAAGCGGATGAGCTCCAGAAAGCCTGGACCGCTGAAGGAAAAGTGACCGGGATCCTCACAACAGATTACATATGCAATCAGGAAAATATGGAGCTCCGTCTCCAGAAACATATGGATGAGATCCAGGCTGCGGACATGGTCCTTGTATTTTCCTGCGGCGTAGGTGTTCAGACCATTGCCGCTTATCTGGAAGAGAAAAAGGTATGCGCTGCCTGCGATACCTGTCCTCTGCCGGGATTCCAGGGTGTAACTCCTCTGGAGTATAAATGCGATCAGTGCGGAGAGTGTTATCTGAACCTCACCGGCGGTATCTGCCCCATCACTGCCTGCTCCAAGAGCCTGGTCAACGGCCAGTGCGGCGGCGCCAAAAACGGCAAATGCGAAGTAGACAGCGACATGGAATGCGGCTGGGAGCGTATTTACAGACGGCTTGAGCAGATCGGACGTCTGGATGTACTGAAATGTCCTACTCAGGTGCGGAACTTTGCGACTGATGATGAAGTTTAAAAAGGAAAATGCAAAAATTTTAAGAATTAGGAGTAATGTATCATGAAGATTACTGAGTTATTTGAACGTGGCGAATTTGTTGTATCTGCGGAGGTTGGCCCCCCAAAAGGATTTCATGTAGAGCATTTGCTGGAAGAAGCAAAAACCTATTTAAGCGGCATTACCGCAGTAAATGTAACCGATAATCAGTCTTCTGTTATGCGTCTGGGCTCTCTGGCTATGTGTAAGGCTCTGAAGGATGAAGGACTGACTCCGATTTATCAGCTGACCTGCCGTGACAGAAACCGTATCGCTCTCCAGTCCGATCTTTTAAGCGCGGCAATGTTCGGGATCGAGAACCTGCTGCTCCTTACAGGAGACCATACAAAACTGGGTGATCATCCACAGGCGAAACCGGTATTCGACCTGGATTCTGTTTCTCTGATCCATGCAGTTACAAAACTGGAAGAAGGCGTGGACCTGGGCGGAAACGAACTGATCGGAGAACCTCCGAAATTCGCTAAAGGAGCGGTAGTATCTCCTTGCAGCGACTCCGTTGACGCACAGCTGGCAAAGATGGAGAGAAAAGTAATGGCAGGAGCCGATTACTTCCAGACCCAGGCTGTTTTTGAGCCGGAAAAATTCATCAAATTTATGGAAAAGGCAAAACAGTTCGGAAAACCTGTACAGGTTGGTATCATCATTCCAAAATCTGTAGGAATGTGCAAGTTCATGAATAACAATGTAGCCGGCGTTCATGTTCCTGACGAGATGATCGAAGAGCTGAAGAAGGATAAAGAAAAGACCAAAGCCGGTATCACCGGCGTGGAGATCGCAGCCCGCATCATCAAAGAATGTAAACCTTACTGCCAGGGCGTACATATCATGGCTCTTGGCTGGGAGTCCAAGGTACCGGATCTTCTGAAGGCTGCCGGGATCTGAAAAGAGAATTTTCCGCAGTCATCATGACTGCTTTGACTGAACGGCATATGTCATGGGGAAAAGGACGTATGCTGCTATGAAAAATAGAACAAGACTTTTATTTCTGCGGGCAACGAGCTAAGAGGGCATGTTTGCATGTCCATTTGGCGGTGCTGTGTGCCAGTGGCACACGTTTAGCACACCTGCCGCGGAATAGGGGTCTTGTTCTTTTGTTGTAAAAACGGGAATAAAAAGAAAAGAGGAAGATATATATGACGGAATATTGGCATCATTGGATCTGCCAGGTGGTGACAGGATGAATACTTTCTGGATTTTGCTAGAACAGATCGGACTTTTTGTTATTTATATTATAATAGGCGCTCTTCTTATTAAAACAAAAGTTTTTACAGAGATCACGATTGAATCCATTTCCAGATTCGTATTGAAACTTGCGCTTCCGGTGCCATGTTCGGGAACGTTGGATTTATGGGAATCCCTATTATTACCAGCATACTCCCTCAAAACGGTATGCTTTATATTTCCATATTTACGATTATCGATCAGCTGGTCCTGTGGACTGTGGGGGTAAAGCTTACCACTCCTTCCGGAGAAGGAAAGTTTGATCCGAGAAAATTGATAAATCCCTCTACCGTGGCGATCCTTCTTTCGATGGTTTTTGTGATCGGCAGGATTCCTCTGCCGGCACTTCTGGATACTGGATTGCAAAAGATCGGCAATACAGCTACCCCTCTGGCCATGATTTACCTGGGCGGGGTTTTTGCCTGTATTGACATACGGAGATATATCAGAAGTATAGAGTTTTATGGGATTATTTTTATGAAGATGATCCTGTTTCCCGTGATTTTTTACCTGCTGCTGGGATTTTTCCAGACACCGGAAGAAATACGCCTTACGATGTCTCTTCTGGGAGCAATGCCGGCGATGTCTTCTGTTGTAATGATGGCAAAGGCTTCAGGATCTGAGGGAGATTATGCCATGGGCGGAGTATTTGTCACCACTCTCTGTTCCATTGTCACAATTCCGGCCGTATGCTGGATCCTCCAGAATCTGCTGTCTTAAGTGAAAAAACCAATGCAGGCATGTCTGCATGGCTCGCTGCTCATGGGAATAAAAGATTTTCTTGACATTTACAGGACAGTATGTTAGATTTGACACAAGCAATGGAAAGGGAGTAGCTGAACATCCCAAAAGGATGGTTTTGTAATCGTCAATCGGTGCCGAGAGGCACCCGTAGCAAATGAGATAGCAAGACTTTTATTGTGGCAGATGTCATGATAAAAGTCTTTTTCTTTTATCATAAAAACAAAATACTCCGGACATCTGTCACAGAAACTTGCAGATGAGAAGGAGCGAGAAAAATGACAGAAAGATTAGTAAAACAAGAATTAAGACAGGCAGAGAGGGCAGGGGAGACAGCTTTGGAAACCCTTTATATCCTCAGAGACACCTTAAACAGCGCAAAGAGCTGGGGACTTCTGGATCTTTTCGGAGGAGGGGTTTTTTCAGGATTTATGAAGCACTCCAAGATGGAAACAGCCGCAGGGCTGATCACCCGGGCGAAGAAAGATCTGGAAAGCTTTCAAAAGGAACTGAAAGACGTTCCCGTGTCCCTGGATCTGAGAATGGAGATCGGAAGTTTCCTTTCCTTTGCGGATTTTTTCTTTGATGATCCGGTCTCTGATTATTTGGTATATTCCAGGATCCAGAATACCCGGGAGGACGTGGAAGATGGGATCCAGCTGGTAGAAGAACTTTTGGAAAAACTCAGAAAACAGTGGTAGAGGAGGAATAAAAATGGGTTGTCTTGGAAATTTATTATGGTTTATTTTCGGCGGCGCTTTAAGCGGTCTGAGCTGGTGCCTGGCAGGATGTCTCTGGTGCATTACTATTATCGGAATTCCTGTGGGAATACAGTGCTTTAAGTTTGCGGGGCTCAGCTTCTTTCCCTTTGGCAAAGAAGTACAGTATGGCGGCGGAGCAGGATCCTTCCTGCTGAATATTCTCTGGCTGATCCTTTCCGGCCTGCCTTTGGCTATAGAACATTGCGTACTGGGAATTTTGCTGTGTGTAACGCTCATCGGAATCCCCTTCGGTTTACAGCATTTTAAACTGGCGAAGCTGGCCCTGATGCCTTTTGGAGCGGAAGTTTATTAAAGTATATTAAAAATGGACAGAAGACTTGACAGAGCATTGCTCATACCAGTGAAAATCAGGTTTTACGGTTAAAAAAAGCCTTTTGCAATTTTAGTCCGTAGCTTTAACCAAGGGAAGACGGTTATGAACGCCATTTTCAGGATAATAACCGTACTTTTATCAAGAGAAGAACGGTTGAAAAAGGCATTTATAGGATTCTAACCGTTCAAATGACTGAAAATGAACGGTTAGAATCGTCATATATGGGATTGTAACCGTATTACCAACAAAAATTGAACGGTTAAAAATCCAATTTCTGATATAGTAACCGTTTTCCCTTATATCAGGGAAGCAGGCGGAATAGAAAATATATAGTATCGACTAAATACAGTATATAGCAGGATATGAAAAGAGAGATTGCTGCAAAACGTACCGTCTCTTTTTTGCGCCGGTGCGCCTGGCAAGCGACTGCCATGTTTGCACGAGCAGGCACTTGTCGGATCAGAAATTACAGCTAAAAAAATCCCTGATCTGGCCGGCAATGATCTTCATCAATCTCTGCCTTGCCTCTACTGCGGCCCAGGCCACGTGGGGAGTGATCAGCAGGTGGCTTTTATCTTTTACCGAGAAGAAAGGGCTGTCTGCGGCCATCGGCTCGCTGCATAGTACATCCAGGCCGGCAGCCTGGATCTCGCCATCATTAAGAGCCTGGGCCAGGTCTTTTTCTCGGACAATAGGTCCTCTTCCCAGGTTGAGAAAAATAGCGGAAGATTTCATTTTCCGGAATGCTTTCAGGTCCATGATCCCTTCTGTATACTGGTTCAGCGGCGCATGGACCGACAGGATATCGGATTCCTTCAGTAAAGTGTCGAAATCCACCTGGCAGTATCCTTCCTGGGCGGGAGCGCCGGAGGCGGAATAGTAGATCACCCTGGCGCCGAACATACCTGCAATGTCTGCCACTCTCCGGCCAATGGCACCAAGGCCCAGGATCCCCCAGGTCATGCCGCAAAGTTCATGAAAAGTCTGGCCGAAATGGGTAAAGATCCGGTCATTGACATAATGTCCTTCTTTTACATAGTCGTCATAGTAACGAAGTCCTTCCAGAAGATAGAACAGCAGGGCAAAGGTGTGCTGGGCTACAGATTCTGTAGAATATCCGGCCACATTTCTCCACTGGATCCCCCTTTTTTTCAGGTAATCTTTGTCCAGGTTGTTGGTGCCTGTGGCGGTAACACAGACCAGTTTCAGATTTTTTGCGGCGGATATGGTATTTTCATTAATAAGGATCTTGTTGATCACCAGTACATCAGCTTCCGCCGACCGCTGCGGAACTTCCTCCGAAGAGGAAAAGGGATATTTAATGACATCCCCCAGCTTTTCAAAGGGTGTATAATCAATATCTTCCCCCAGAGTATTGGCGTCTAAAAATACGATTTTCATGGATCTGTCTCTCCTTTTTCTCAGGTTTGATTCGGATTTTTCTATCCAGTCTATTTTATCACGGAAAAAAGACGGCGTATAGTAAGAAAAAATATGAGGATAAGAGTTGGTACAGATGAGAAAATGTAAAGAATATGTAAAATTTTCTTCAAACCTTTCTTTTTCACAATTCTTTCATACTTTTCTGTGATAGTATTATAAGAAGAAATCTACCCTTTTAAGGCAGGAAAGGAAGCACAGAAGAGAAATATGGAAAGCAGTGGACAAGAGAAAAAACAAAAGAAAAAAAGAAGTTGAGTAGAAAGAAGCTGGCAGTGATCATGATTCTGGGTATTTGTGTTCTGGCTGCGGCGGCTTATGGGATCTACCGATGGATCGTAAATGACCAGATGTCGGAAGAAACCCAGAAAAGAGAATCCTGGGCGGTGGAAACCGGAGAACTTCTGGAAAAAGATAGTGATACCAGGGTAAATATTTACGAGTCGGCAACAGCAAGCGATATTGAAATTTATCAGATCCAGCCGGCAGAGGTGGAAAAAGACAATTTTACCTACTATAACATGGATGTGCAGAACAGGCTGGAGGAAAGCCTGGAGACTTTAAAGGCAGAAGGAGGCTATACCCTGGAGAATCCTTTGGCTGTATGGAATCCTTACGGTACAGGAACAAATGGACTGTATCTCTATTTTGAGACAGAGGATCCTTCCCAGGAAGTCTATTACACGGTACATACAGAAAACCAGGAGATCCAGGATTTTCAGGCCCGGGCAAATGCCGGGGATACAGCCCGGAAAGAATTTCTGGTCATTGGTCTGGTGCCGGGAGAAACCTGCCAGGTGACGGTAAGTCTTACAGACGGCCAGGGGGAAACAGTACAGGAAACTACCTTTGAAACAGAGGTTCCCCAGGCGGCTTCCGGATACGACACCACTTTGGAATATACCCGGGGAGATTCCCAGGCAGAACTGACAGGAGGTCTTTACTATACCTTAGGTACCCAGGGATATTACGGACATATGTTTTTCTATGACAATGAAGGAGTTATGCGTTATGAAATGCTTCTGGACGGGTACAAGGCAGACCGGATCCTGACAGAAGGTTCTGATATTATTTTCTGTGTATCCGCTGATCAGATCGGCAGAATGAATTCTCTTGGTCAGGTAGTACGGCTTTACGAGACAAAAGGCTATGATATGCACCATGACTTTAACTGGGGCGATGACGGAAAGCTTCTGGTCCTGGCTACGAAAAAGAATGCCTTTGATGACGGAGTTATGGACAGGATCCTGGAAATTGACATGGAGACGGGAGATGTAACAGAGATCATAGATTTAAGAGATGTCTTTCCGGATTATTATAAGATCACAGAAAAGGTGGGAAGTACGGACACCTTCTTCTGGCAGGCAGGAACCAGAGACTGGATCCATTTGAATACTATCGATTATATGGGCAATGACAGTATTGTATTAAGCTCCAGGGAAACATCCACCATCATGAAGCTCTCAGATATCCATGGAGAAGTACAGATCGACTATCTTCTGGGAGATAAGGAATACTGGGAAGGCACCGGATACGAGGACTATGTCTATGAAAAAGCCTCAGATTTTACCGGTCAGTATGGACAGCATACGGTTACCTATGTTCCTTCTGAAGACCTGGAAGAAGGCCAGTATTATCTGATGATGTATGACAACAATTACTACGCCAACAGCACCCGTACAGACGGATATGAACCGGAGCTTAGCGACAGCGTATCTACAGATCTGATGGGCGGGGATCTTCCCTCACATGTATATTTCTATCTGGTAGATGAGAATCAGAAGACCTATGATCTGGTATGGGGCTATGATGTGCCTTACTCCAGTATCGTATCCAGCGTACAGATCCGGAACGACAACTATGTGGTAAACAGCGGCGTCGCAAAAGTTTTCGGAGAATATGACCAGGATGGTGAGATGATCCGGGAATTCAGTTACGAATCCGATTTCCAGGGATACCGGGTCATGAAAGGGGATTTTACGGGCTATTGGTTTGCCGGATAAGAATCTATGAAAAATAAGGAAATCCTCACAGGGCTGCGTGGCTTGGACAGTGTCAGTGGAACCAATCATTTTGCCCAGCTTATGGAAAAACTGTCTCCAGGATCTTCTGATCTTATGCCAGGAGACCAGAATATCCTTATTGATCTTTCCTCATGGCATAAGGATTCTCTGACGTCCCAAGTCGAAGAAATCCGCAGGGAAATCCTAATGAAGGGGGCGGCGCCTATAAAGAATCCATTGGACCTCTCTACGGAGTGGCCGATACCATTAAGATGAGCAAAATGGGCAGTCATAAGATGGCAGGTTATTTCGATTATGTGGTTCCTCCACTGGAAGTCTTCTGGTGGCAGGAAGGTAAAGAGAAAATTGATTATACAAGAAAGATGTGGGCTTTCTGTTTCATGTTGACTCGCTGGTGGAAGAAAGAAAATGGAATGACAGAAATCCTTTTAGATGTTATAATTTTTTTAGAAAGGGGGCAAAAGGATGGAGTTGAAAAGTGCACGGCATGATAAAGCTTTGCGTTTGGCAGAGCAGAAAATACTTTGTTCCAGGCTTGCCCGTTATGTGAAAGAATTGTATATCTATGGAAGTGCTGCCCGTGGAGCGGAAAAATGGAACAGTGACGTTGATCTTCTGTTGGTTCTTGATCCTGAGAAAAAAGGTAATCGTGAAATCAAAAGAGAAATCATATATTTAAAGGGCAGCATAACAGAAGAAGATATAGATGCGCCAGAGATAGATCTGAAGGTTGTGTTTGGGGATGATTGGAAAAAGAGCAGTCAGACTTATTATAGAAATATTTTGAGGGAAGGAAAACAAATATGGCAAAAGATCTGAAAATGCCGGATATAAAATTGGATCGCCAGTCCTTGAACCTTGTTAATGGATTGTATTTTACTACGAGATATCCGGGAGACGAAAGTATTGTAGTAGAGAAAGAAGATATTGAGGAGTATGTAGAAGCTGTAAAAAAATGTAAAAAAGCAGTGGATGAATTTATTCGGAGCAGAGAATAGATAAAAATAGACAGAACGTTTCGCTGGATTGCTTTCCCGATAGCATAGTTGTAAAAAGTCAGATTGTAGCCTGCTACGCCTGCGTTTTACAGCTGTACTCTCAAAAAAGCATTTACAGCGAAACGGTAAGAAAATCAGTGCAGTGAAAATGATTTACTGCACCGGTGTCAGGGCTGCAAAAGCAGCGATAAATTCCAGAACTGCAAATAGCAGGAACCAGAATCCGGTAAAAGCCCAGAGGCAGTACTTTTTTGGTATGGGATTTGCTCTCAGCCATGCCCGGATAGCGTTTCTTTTTTTATAGAGGAATACCCAGGCGATTACTGTAAAGATTCCCATCATGCCATAGCTTATAAGGTTGGCGGCTGTTTCCGGCAGGTGTTCTGTGAACCGCCCCAGGAGATCGGAAAATACCAGATTATTTAAAATATGTAAAAGTATAGACCAGCGAATAGAGTATTCCATAGCAAGCCAGCCCAAGATCAGTCCTGCGGCTATGGCAAAAAATATCTGTGCCAGATTTCCGTGCATGACCCCGAAAAGTACCGAGGAAAACAGGATAGCAAAGGAGGAACCGTATTTTTCCAGTCTTCTCATCACAAAGCCCCGGTATACCAATTCCTCTACCACAGGTCCGATAACACCTACATACAGAAACATGGACAGAGTGGAGGAGGCTTCTGTAGCCGTCTCCACGGAACTTTCCATGGTGTAGCCAAAAAGTTGAAAAATGCTTTCCATTCCAAAAGAAGAAATGGAGGACAGAAGCTGGATCATCATAAACAGAGCCAGGAGTCCCAGGAAAATAGAAGGTCTTATTTTTTTCTTGGATTTAAAAATTTCCCGGCGGGTAAGCGTTTTTCTCTCCCACAGAAAGTAAAATACCAGGCCGATCAGTACACTGGCGATGCTGGAAAGGCCGGAAGAACTCAGGTATTCCATAAAGCTGGCTTCCGACCCGGCTGTGGGTTCCAGATCCGGAAACTGGAGAAGAAATCCTACTGTCTGAAAGATCATAATAAGGAATACCACAGCAAACAGGATCAGATTGTAAAAGAGCACTCGTCTTGCAACCTTTCCTGTTTCTTTTTTTATCATTTTTTTCCGGCTTTTTTCGTCTGTATTTGTCAGATCTAAATTCTCATTCATAAGCATGCTCCCTTCGTTCTTTTGAGATAAGGATAAGGGAAGCATCATGTTTTTGCTATTATTTTGTTGTGAATTGCCGTAATTTTGTTGTGAATGGAAAGTTCTGGCTTGTAAAAGAACTTCCAGACGAAAGATCCTTCTGTTTTTCTGAGGAAGGATCTCTGTCCGGAGTCCTCCCTGGTATTTTTCCGCTGCCTGACGGATATTGGAAAGACCAAGACCTTGGTGGAGCTTTGGATTTTTTGAAGTCTTTCCCTCTGCAGACAGGACAGTGCTGTCTGTAACGGGATTTTCAAAAACCAGACAGAGAAGATTTCCCTGATTCTGGATTCCTATATGGATCCAGGGATTGACAAGTCCGGAATCTTCCAGATATTCCAGGGCATTGTCCAGAGCGTTGGCAAAGATGGTACATATATCTGTAGGAAGGATTTCTGCTTTGGAAGAAATTTTTCCATCAGCAGTGATCCGGATTCCTTTTTCTTCGGCCAGACGGGCCTTTTCCCAGCAGATGGCGTCTGCAATATCATTTCCCAGAGAGATATCCCCTGTGTTTTTAGATAAACGTATATTCAGTTCCTCCAGGTAAGCGGAAAGTTCCTGCTCTTCACCTCTGGCAAGGAGTTCCTGGATACAGAACAGATGGTTCTTCATATCATGGCGGAGTCTGCGGACGGCCTCCTGATCTTTCTGCCGGGCCTGGAAATAACGGAGTTCTGCTTGAAGGTAGTATTCGTTTTCCAGGGCTTTTTGTTCATAGTATCTTTTCTGGTTTCCCTGAAGGACCAGAAACAGGATAGAGAGATCCAGAAGAAGGGCGCTGATCCCTCCTGCGAGAAGGAAAGTTACCCCTTCTTCTCTGGTGGTAAAGAGATCTTTGAAAGAAAGGAGCATGGTCACCAGGATCAGAAGAAAAATCCCGGAAACATTTAAAAGCCGCCGTTCCCAGGGACTTAATGAACGCTGCCGGCCCCCTTCTTTCAGTTTTTTTCGCCAGTTCTTTCCTGCAAAAAAGAAGAGCAGCAAAAGCGCCCAGGCGAAAATATCCATCAGAGGATACCAGGCAAACTCAGATTCTATATCGTAGTATCCGGCAAGGAGAGGACCCAGGACAAAGAAAAAAAATACAGATATTACAAAACCCAGAATGGGAAACAGAAGGAAAATCCCCCGGATCCGTTTCTTTTCTCTGGTAAGTACAATATAAAAGGAAAAAATACCGATGATGATCAACAGAAAATAGTCTTCCATAAATCCAAAGATTTCCTGACATGCTGTACCGACCAGAGAAATCCCTGCAGCGATTCCCCAGAAAAGTTTAAGCTGTTTCAAGGAGGAAAATCCTTTCTCCAGATATATGTAACGGGCAAAAAGACAGAAGACCAGGGAAACCTGGAAAATCCCCAGGGCACTGCCGAAGATATTCAGTAAGATCATAACCTGTCCTCCTGTATTTCCCAGGCAGCTTTTCCTGCCATGCTGCGGAGCAGGGCCTCTTTTAAAGTCTCCCGCCGGTTTCTGCTTACGGGAAGCACCGTCTGATCTTCCATGACCAGATCCTTTCCGGAATAAGAGAATACTTTGTGAAGATTTACCACATAGCTGCGGTGGATCTGACAAAACATAGCGGGAGGCAGCTGGGGCAGAAGATCCTTCAGCTTTTTCCGGATCAGATAAGTGTGATCCGGGGTAACCAGGGACAGGTAAATATTCTCGCTTTTTATATAAAGGAGATTTTCTACAGGAAGAAAAAGATCCCGTCCGTCTTTGGTAACAGAAATCCGCGCCTGTTCCCGGCCTTTTGCTTCCAGAGCCGCCAGAGACCGGCAGAGGCGTTCATGTTCCAGGGGTTTTGTGAGAAAGCGGAAGGCGTTCAGCTCATAGCCCTCCACAGCCAGGTCCCGGTGGCTGGTGAGAAAAAGCACCGGAAGATTCCGGTTCAGTCCGCCAAGTCTTCTGGCAGTTTCCATACCGTCTATGCCGGGCATTTCAATATCCAGAAAAACGCAGAAAAAGCCGTAGGGATCTGCGGCTGCGGCACGAAGGAGATCTTCCCCTGAAGAGAAGATCTCCACCAGAACATCAAGGCTCTGGTAATATTGGTCCAGTTCTTCTTTGATCTTTCTTTGAAAGATCAGATCGTCGTCACATACTGCTATTTTCATTTCTGATTCCTCTTCCTGGAGCTGTCCCGTTGATCAAAATCGGGAATATTCCTGATATAGGCTGCATAGGCAGCTCCCTGTGGTTACTCATTGTAACACAGGGAGAGAGAAAAGGAAACTACTCCAGAAGTCTTTCATAGGCAAAGCCTTTTACAGCTCTTTTCAGCAGGATCCAGGCAATCCCTATACATATCAGACTTAAGATCAGCAGGATCCAGGGACTGACGAGCATAAGGCCGGAAACCTGTCCGACGATCAAAAGGAGAAGGGGCAGGATCAGAAAAACAGCGCTTTGCTGGGATTCTTCCATGCTCTGGGCTTTGGCAGAGCCTCTGACAATGAGAGTCACTGCGATAAGAGAAACAGAAGGGGAGAGAAGCGCCAGCATGACCGGCCAGTTCAGTCCCGACGCCAGGAAGGTGCCCATGAGGAAAAATACTTCTGTTTCCAATACGATGAACATGACCAGAAAGGAAAGAAGGGATACGGCCATGCTCAGCAGAAAAGAAGCCAGCACTTTAGAACGGAAGATCTGTTCCATGCTCAGGGGTGCGTAAAATAACGTTTCCAGGGTATGTTTTTCCTTCTCTCCTACAAAGGAGCTGGCCGCCATAATGGAAGAAGCCATAATCGGAATGATAAGGAAAAACATCGGAAGGATATAGTTGAAGATCAGATGAAGCAGGGAAAGGCCCGGGCTGCCGGACCAGGCTCCCTGGGGAAGAAGCTTCAGCATTGCCTGAATGTCCGGATCCTCCGGTGCAAAATATGCAGTCAGAACAAAAATACTGGGAACAATCAGGACAAGGACCAGGGGAACGATCAAAAGCGAGAGAAAAAACCGGCGATTGGCCGTAATGCTGTGTAAATCTTTTTTTATAATGGCGGACATGGCTTTGTTCATGGTTTTTCCTCCTTTTTTGAAGTCAGTGAAAAATAAATATCTTCCAGGGTGGGATACTTGGTCTGGGCAGCATAAAGTTTTCCCCCGGCCTCCAGGATCTGCCTAAGGAGACCCGGTATCTCTTCTTCTGACGCAATTTCTGTTTCGTAACTAAGATCTCCGGTTCTTTTAAAAGGGAGATCTTCTGGAAACTGGCGGGCAGTGATCTGGAGAATCGGTCTTTGCAGGACTTTTTTCTGAAGTTCTTCCAAAGTGCCAAGAGCCAGAAGACTTCCCTCCTCAAGAAGCCCATATCGGGTGCATAATTCCTGGGCATACCTGAGCTGATGGGTACATAGAAAAATGGTAACTCCTTTTTCCACTGCCAGGCTTTTGATGAGAGAATTTACCTGCTGAGCGCTTTCCGGGTCAAGACCGGAGGTAGGTTCGTCCAGAAAGAGAACCTGAGGCCGGTGGATCAGAGCTCTGGCCAGGGAAAGTCTCTGGCGCATACCAGTGGAATAAGCAGAGAGTTTTTGCTGAGCGCTTTCTTTCAAGCCAAGGCGGGAGAGAAGGGCCATGGCCCGGTCTTTTCCTTCTCTGGGAGAAATGCCGAATATAGAAGCGTAGAACAGCAGATTCTCCAATCCGGTGAGATGGTCGTACATCTGGGCGTGTTCGGTGACTACTCCGGTTTTTGCATGGGTCTTTTCCGGCTCTCGGGAAGGATCTGTTCCCATGACCTGACAGTGTCCCTGTGTGGGGGAAAGGATCCCGGTAAGAAGTTTTACTGTGGTGGTTTTTCCTGCGCCATTTGGTCCTAAAAATCCAAAAACTTCTCCCTCTCCAAGGGAAAGACTGATCCCCTTAAGGGCCTGCTTTCCTCCCGGATATGTTTTTGACAGGTGATCTAAAAGAATGGTATCCATATCATACTTCCTCCTCTTTTTTCTTCAGTCTGCGTGCCATCTCCTGAAAACTGGGCTCTTCTTTTAGAGAAGAGAAAGCCGGATTTTCTTCCAGAGCCTGGATAATGCTGCGGCGGATCGTACTTTCATTTCTGGGCGGATAATCTCCAAGGTCTGAAGCCTTTTCAAACCAGCCGTCTAATAAATAAAAATATTCGTCTCCGTGAAGCTTTAAGGGATATATGTTCCCGGAAGCCAGCCGGGTATAAGCATCCAGAATGTCCAAGGCTTTTTCTTTTTCTCCTGTCTGGAGCATGGCCTGGGCCATTGTAATATAGCAGGAGAGAAGAACCCCGGGATGGAGTCTGTCCAGATGAAAAACTTCAGATATGGTCTGAAGCCGTCGGCAGCTTTCTTTTAGAGCAAAAGAATCCCCTGTACACAGGCTGATGTAGGGCAGCAGCTGGTTGATCAGGGAGAGCATATCCCGGTAAATACCAATCTGCGAAACCCGTTTCGCTTCTGTAAGATTTCCCTTCATCTGCCAGGCAGAAGCCAGAAGAGGTTCTAAAGGTCCTGTGATGGAAAGGTCCTCTGAAAGAAGATCCAGGACTTCCTGAGGCCGGCTAAGAAGGAGCAGGCAGTAGGCTTCCATCTGCAGAGAGCTGTTTATAAGGTCAGGTTCTTTCCCGTGATCCTTTACTTTTTGAAAAAGCTCCAGAGCTTCCCTGATAAGGGCCTGGGCTTCGTCAGGAGATGGAGCCAGAGAAATATGGTTGACAAAAAGGGTGGCCATCTGGAAAAGAAGGGGATAGCAGGAGCTGTATTCTCGTATATATTCCCGGCAGTGCTCCAGAACTTTTTCAAAGGGAAGTACGGTAAATTCTTTTGCAAGATCCTCATAGACCTGGCGTATTTCTTCCCGGGCAAGCTGTGGCCTGTATCCCATGAGCTGGTCTATGGTAATGTTGAAAAAAGAAGCCAGCCTGGGAAGCATCAGGATATCTGGATAGGCGGATCCGGTATCACATAGTTAAAGATATTGGTGTCATTCAATCAATCTTGCCGATAAA
>ERZ1090879.498-NODE-498-length-24614-cov-7.206319_pt1 | contig 24614 bp, 20 predicted proteins | sample MGYA00478472_ERZ1090879 | MGnify/ENA primary metagenome ERZ1090879 (study PRJEB33644, sample SAMEA5815723) | chicken gut metagenome | biome: Chicken; feature: Gastrointestinal Tract; material: Caecum | place: Ireland | collected 2019-01-01 | study: A study of the... | reverse complement strand
CCGCAATACCTGCTGACAGCCCGCGGCCTTGGCTACAAGCTTCTGGCGGAGGAGGAGCGATGAGCGCGCTGGGGCGGCTGATCCGCCGGTATGTGCTGGCGGGGGTGGGCATTGCGCTCGGGATTGTTTTGCTCAACGTCGCGATCTTCATCGGGATTGTCGGGGTGGTCGGCTACCGGCAGGCGCTTTCAATCGCCCGCTATTTTCCGAGCGAGATTGCGGCCGGCTTCACCCTGGTTGAAGCCGGAAACCCCGCCCCCGGCCCCGAACACACGCCGGCCGAGTGGTTCAGCGGCTTTGCCTGGGCGATGATGCTGGACGACGACGGCAACGTCATCTACCGCTACAACCTGCCCGAATCGCTCGACCATCCCTACACGACGAGCGAGGTTGTCTCGTTCGCGCGGTGGTATCTTGAAGATTACCCGGTCATGAGCTACCTGACCGAGTATGGCGTTCTTGTGCTCGGCCGGCCGCCGGGCAGCGTGAACCGGTACAATTTCTATATGGATACCGAGATCAACGAGGCGCTGCTCGGCGCGGTGCGGCCGGTGCTGGCGCTGAACCTTGTGCTGATTGTGGTTCCCTGCGCGCTGCTGGCCTGGGCGATGCACCGCCGGCTGCGCGGGGTGGAACACGGTTTGCAGGAGCTGGCCGAAGGCCGCCCGGTGCAGCTGGCCGAAACCGGGGCCACCGCCGCGCTGGCCCGCCAGCTGAACCGCACCAGCGCCCACCTGCGCCGCCAGAGCGAGACGATCGCCCGGCGGGACGCCGCCCGCACCGAGTGGGTGGCCGGCGTCAGCCACGATATCCGCACCCCGCTTGCGCTGATCTTCGGCTATGCCGAGCGGCTCGAGTCGGATGATACCCTTGGCCCCGCACAGCGCGGCATGGCCGGGGCGATCAAGGCGCAGGGGCAGGTGATCCGCGGCCTGATTGAGGATCTGAACCTGACAAGCAAGCTGCAGTACGGCGCGCAGCCGCTGCGCCGCGCCCCCACGGCGGCCGGCGCGCTGCTGCGCGGGGCGGTCATCGATTTTATCAACAGCGACCCCGGCTGCGAGGTCAGCTTTACCGCCACCCCGGCCGCCGAGGCCGCCGTCATCGACGTCGATGCGCCGCTGATCCGCCGCGCAATGGCGAACCTGCTCGGCAACAGCGCGCGGCACAACCCCGGCGGCTGTACGGTTGCGGTCAGCGCCGACGCGGCCGAGGGCTGGCTGACAGTCACGGTGGACGACGACGGTGCGGGCTACCCGCTTGCCGTGCTGACCGCCCTGGACCCCGCGGCGGCCGACAATGCCGCCCCAGACGCGCCGGGGCCGCATATTCTGGGCCTGCACATCTTAGCCCAGATCGCCCCCGCCCATGGCGGCAGCGCCCGGTTTGCGAACACCGAACACGGCGCGCAGGCGGTGATGCGGCTGCCGACGGCAGGGGAGATTGGAAGTTAGGAATTAGGAGTTAAGGTGGATCGCGCGCCGCCGGCGCGCGAACGATAACAATTTTTCATTCTTAATTTTTAATTTGTTTAATAGAAATACAAGGAGGTTCCCATGACAATGCAAAATATTTACGACGTTGCGATCATCGGCGGCGGGCCGGCGGGCTGCACGGCGGCGCTGTATGCGGCGCGCGCCGGGCTGCGCGCGGTCCAGCTGGACAGGCTGGCCGGCGGCGGCCAGATGGCCGATACCCCGCTGATCGAAAACTACCCCGGCTTCCCCGAAGGCATCGACGGCTTCGATCTCGGCCAGCGGATGCGGCAGGGGGCCGAGCGCGCAGGGGCGGAGTTCCGCTCAAGCGAGCTGCTCAAAGCCGAACTGGCCGGCCCGGTCAAGAAGCTCACGACCGACGCCGGCGTGATCGAGGCGCGCTGTGTCGTGATCGCGACCGGCGCGGTGCCGCGGCCGCTCGGCCTTGAGGGCGAAACCGCGCTGCGCGGCCGCGGTGTGAGCTACTGCGCGGCCTGTGACGGGATGCTCTACCGCGGCAAGACGGTCGCGGTGGTTGGCGGCGGCAACACGGCGGTCGGTGATGCGCTGCATCTTGCGAAGCTCTGCGCCAAGGTATATCTGATTCACCGGCGGGATGCGCTGCGCGCGGCCCCGGTTTATCTCAAAGCCCTTGCGGATGCCGGCGTTGAAATTCTCTGGAACCGCCGCCCGGACGCGCTGCTGCAAAAGCCGGAAGGCGGGGTGCGGGGCATCCGGCTGGCCGATACCAGGACCGGCGCGCTGGAGGAAGTGGCCTGCGACGGCGTTTTCGCCGCGATCGGCCGCCTGCCGGACACCGAACTCTTCCGTGGCGAGGTGCAGTGCGACGGCGCCGGGTATATCCAGGCCGACGAGACGACCTGCACCAACCTCCCCGGCGTCTTTGCGGCCGGCGATTGCCGTGCCAAAGCGCTGCGCCAGGTCGTCACCGCCACTGCCGACGGCGCCGTCGCGATCCATTTCGCGCAGGAATATCTGGCGGAGCAGGCGTGAGCGGGGGGAGTTAGGAATTAGGAATTGCGGTGGATCGGCGGCAATGCCGCCTCAAAAAACGTAGAGGCGGGCATTGCCCGCCGGGGGCCCTCCGCCGCCGCGAACACCCGCGGGCGGCCAATGGCCGCCCCTTCAAGGACCCCAATAAAACACAGCCAAACACCAAAAACAAAACCGCTTCACCCATCCTTCGGGTGAAGCGGTTTTGTTGATTCTGTTGAAAATTCTGGCCGCTGCCCTTTACAGCTCACAGGCCGCAAACCCATCCTTGCCCAGCACCTGGACATGGTCGAAGCCGAGGGCTTTGAGCTTGGCGGCGGCTTCGTCGTAACCGAAGGTCAGGGCCTTGGCCTCGTGCGCGTCGGCCGTGATGACGACCTCGCCGCCCATCGCGCGCCACTGGGCCAGCAGCGCGTCGCCGGGGAAGAAATCCTCCCGGTAGCCGCGGTAGATGCCGGAGGAGTTGACCTCCAGCACGCAGCCGTTTTCGGCGGCTGCCTCAAGCGCGCCGGCCGCCGCGGCCGCATACCGCGGGCTCGATTCATCAAAGAACTTGTTGCCGGCGTTGATCTTTTTAATCAGGTCAAGATGGCCAAGGATGGTCGGCTTTTTCGCGGCCACCTTCGCGACGTTCGCAAAGTACGCTTCGACCACGGCCAGGCCGTCGCCGTCAAAGTCGTACCGGATGCAGTTGGCCAGGTCGCTCTCGCGGAAATCGATCTCATAGTAGGTGCCGGTTTTCGGGCCGACGACATAGTGCACGCTGCCGATGCAATAATCATAGGCGGCGGGGTCGTCGTCCGAGAAAAGATCCCATTCGAGCCCGCAGAGGATATCGAGCTTGCCGGCATACTGCTCCTTGAGCTTCGCGACCTGCGCTTTATAAAGCGCGGTGCGGCTCTTGGTCATGCAGTATTCAATGTCGCAGGGGGTGTGGCTGTGGCCGGAAAAGCCCAGCGTGCGCAGACCGGCGCGCCAGGCCGTCACCGCCAGTTCGTCCAGGGTGTTTTTGCCGTCACAGAGTTTCGAGTGTACGTGCACCGAACTCAGCTTGTATTCGCCCGCCATTTTACTGCATCCTCTCCTGTTTTACTTTGTGGTCCACCACATGGCGCTTTTCCAGCTCCTTCGTGATGTCGGTTACCGAGATCCCCAGCTCGATCATCAGCACCAGCACATGGTAGGCCAGGTCGCTGATCTCGAAGATGGTTTCCTCCTTGTCGCGCTTGGCGCCGGCGATGATGACCTCGGTGCTCTCCTCGCCGACTTTTTTGAGGATCTTTTCAAGCCCCTTGTCAAACAGGTAGCTTGTGTAGCTGCCCTCCTTGGGGTCCTGCTTGCGGCCTTCAATCAGGGCATAGAGCCCTTCCCAGGTGAACTGTTTGAGTTCGTCCGAGACATAGACCGGGTTGAAAAAGCAGCTCTCGGCCCCGGTGTGGCAGGCCGGGCCTTCCTTGATCACCTCGACGACAAGGGCGTCCTTGTCACAGTCGGCGGTGATCGAAACGACACGCTGCACATTGCCGGAAGTTTCGCCCTTGCGCCAGATCTCCTGCCGGCTGCGGCTCCAGAAAACCGTGCGGCCCTCGGCAATTGTCAGCGCGAGGGTTTCGGCGTTCATGTAGGCGAGGGTCAGCACTTCCTTGGTATAATGATCCTGCACGATGGCCGGAATCAGTCCGTGGGAATTGAAGTGGAGCGATTGGGAATTCTGGGTGATTTCCATGTGAGAAACCTCCTGCTCGATAACGTTTGGTGCGGGCCGTACCACTGGCACCGCCCGCCCAAGGAAACATATTTATAGTGTACCTGTTTTTGCCGCGTTTGGCAAGGGGTCAAAGGCGCATTTCGATGCCGTTTTGCCGCAGATAGCGTTTGAGGTCGCGGATGCCCACCTGCCTGGTATGGAAGATGGAGGCCGCCAGTCCCGCATCCACCGCCGGGTGCTCCCGGAACAGGGTGAGGAAGTCCTCCTGGCAGCCCGCCCCGCCCGAGGCGATGATGGGCACGGCGCACCGGGCGGCCACCGCATCCAGCAGTTCCAGGTCAAAACCGTTCTTGACGCCGTCGGTGTCGATGGAGTTGACCACCAGTTCCCCGGCGCCGTTCTTCACGCCCTGTTCCAGCCAGTCCAGCGCATCGATGCCGGTGTTTTCCCGTCCGCCTTTGGCAAAGAGCATGAACTTTCCATCCACCCGCTTGATGTCGGCAGAGAGTACCACACACTGGTTGCCGTATTTCTGGGCCGCCGCCGGGATGATGCCGGGATTGGCAATGGCGCCGGAATTGACGCTGACCTTGTCGGCGCCGCATTTGAGGACCCGGTCGAAGTCCTCCAGCGTGCGGATGCCGCCGCCCACCGTCAGCGGAATGAAGATCTGGCTGGCGACCTGGCGCAGAATATCGGTGAAGAGCGTGCGCCCCTCCACGCTGGCGGTGATGTCGTAAAACACCAGCTCATCGGCGCCGGATTCGTTATAGAAACGGGCCATCTCCACAGGGTCGGCCATATCCTGCAAACCCTCGAAGTTGACGCCCTTGACCACACGGCCGTTTTTGACGTCCAGACAGGGAATGATGCGTTTGGTGATCATGCTGCGTCCTCCTCAGTCCTGATAGCGCCCCACGGCCTCGGCCAGGTCGATGGCGCCGGTATAGATGGATTTGCCCAGAATGGCCGCGTGGCAGCCCATGGCCTGGAGTTCCGCCAGTTCCTCCATGCGGGCAATGCCGCCGGAGGCCGTGACCTCGATACCGGGAATCGTCAGCAGTTCCCGGTAGAGGTCCAGGTTGGTGCCCTGCATCGTGCCGTCCCGGGAGATGTCGGTGGCGATGATGGCCCCCACCCCGGCGGCGGCACAGCGGCGGCAGAAATCCACACCCGGTTCGGGGGTGACTTCTTTCCAGCCGTTGACGGCCACATAGTCCTGCTTCATGTCCACGCCCACGGCGATGCGTGCCCCGTAGGTGCGGGCCATTTTTTCGGTAAAGGCAAAGTCTTTCACCGCGATGGTGCCCAGGATGCAGCGGTCCACCCCCAGGTCGAGATACCGCCGGATGCGTTCCTCGTCCCGGATGCCGCCGCCCACCTCGATCTTGAGGCCGCCCAGTTTGGCGATGGCCGCAATGGTCTGCAGGTTGGCGGTGGTGTCGTCCTTGGCGCCGTCCAGGTCCACCACATGGAGGTATTTTGCCCCCGCGTCGATGAAGGCCCGGGCCTGGGCCACGGGGTCGGCGTTATAGACGGTCATCTGGTCGTAATCGCCCTGATAGAGCCGCACGGCCTGACCGCCGCGCAGGTCAATGGCGGGATAGAGTTTCATAACGGTTCCCTCCTTACAGTTCGGCAAACGCCTTGAGCAGGCGCAGGCCGGTATCGCCGGATTTTTCGGGATGGAACTGGGTGCCGTAGACGTTGCCGCTGCGTACCGCCCCCGTGACCGGGATGCTGTAGTCGCTGGTGGCCAGGGTGGAGGCGGCGCAATCCTTGGCATAGTAGCTGTGCACGTAGTAGACGTACTCCCCGTTCTTCACATACCGGAACAGCGGGTCGGCTTCCCGGCCCGGCAGGATGTCCAGTGCGTTCCAGCCGATGTGCGGCACCTTCAGCGTCGGGTCTTTCAGATCGTCAGCCAGCGGGCAGACCGAACCGGGAATCAGCCCCAGGCCGGCGTGCTCGCCGTATTCGTAGCTTTTTTCAAACAGCAGCTGCATCCCCAGGCAGATGCCCAGCAGGGGTTTGCGCTGCACTTCCTCCTTGAGCACCGGGACAAGGCCGGTGGCTTCCAGTTTGGCCATGGCATCGGCAAAGGCGCCCACGCCGGGCAGCAGGATATGGCTGGCAGTCCGCAGGTCCTCGGCCTTGCCGGTGACCCGCACCTCGGCGCCCAGGCTCTGCACGCTGGACGACAGGCTGAACAGGTTGCCCACGCCGTAATCCACAATGGCAATCATGGGGTGTTCCCTCCTCTTGATGATGTTTTACTCCTGCGGCGGCAGGATGTCGTCCAGTGCCGCGAAGAACCGCTGCATCTGCTCCGGCGTGCCGATGGTGATGCGCAGCCAGTTGTCGATGCGCGGGGCGCTGAAATGACGAATCAGGATGCCCCGTTCCCGCAGTTTTTCAAAGATGGTTTTGCAGGGCATCCGGTCGGTGGTGGCAAACAGGAAATTGGTGGCGGAGTCCAGCACCGTGAAGCCGCGGGCCCGCAGCTTTTCGGTAGTATCGGCGCGGGCAGCCAGCACTTTGCCGGTCACATCCCGGAAATAGGCTTCGTCCCGGATGGCCGCGGTGCCTGCCGCCTGGGTCAGGGAGTTGACATTGTAGGGGCTGTAACTGAATTTGACGCGGTTCATATCGGCGATCAGTTCCGGACATGCCAGGCAGAAGCCCAGCCGCGCCCCCGCCAGATTATGAGTCTTGGAGCAGGTGTGGGTAATGACGAGATTCTCGTACTTTTCCAGCAGCGGCAGGCAGGTGGAGCCCGCCGGGGCAAACTCTATGTAGGTTTCGTCCACGATAACGATGTTATCCGGATTGGTGCGCAGCACTTCCTCGATGGCATCCACCGGGGCCAGCAGGCTGGTGGGCGCGTTGGGATTGGCAAGGACGATGGTTTCGTGCAAGCCTTGATACTTGCGCAGGTCGATGGTAAAATCCGCTTCCAGCGGAAGGATGTGCTGCGGAATATGCAAAAGGTCGCACAGAACCGGGTAAAAGCTGTAGGTAATATCGGCAAAAGCCAGCGGCGTGTCCTCATCGCAGAAAGCCCGCAGCGCCAGCAGCAGGTTTTCGTCGCTGCCGTTGCCGCAGAGCACGTTTTCGGGCTGCACGCCCCAGTGATCTGCAATGGCCCGGTTGAGTTCTGCGTTGGTCAGATCGGAATACAACCGCAGCCCCGGCACCGCTGCTGCCACCGCTGCTGCCACGCCGGGGGCCGGCGGGTAGGGGTTTTCGTTGGCGTTGAGTTTGACGAGGTTATCGATTTTCAGCTGTTCACCGGGAGTGTAGGGTTCCAGCGCGGCCAGCGTTTTGGTAAAATAACGGCTCATCGGTGTTTCCTCCCGCTCACTGGTCCTCAAACCGGATGGTCACGCTCTTGGCATGGGCGTGCAGCCCCTCGTGCTCGGCAAAATCGGCGATGCGCTGCTGCACCTGGCCCAGGGCCTCCCGGGTATAGTAGATAAAACTGGATTTCTTGACGAAATCGTCCACCCCCAGGGGGCTGCTGAACCGGGCCGTGCCGCTGGTAGGCAGCGTGTGGTTGGGGCCGGCAAAGTAATCGCCCAGGGCCTCCGGCACGTTCTTGCCCAGGAAGATGCTGCCCGCGTTCTCGATGCGACCCAGCACCGCGAAGGGATCATCCACGCAGATTTCCAGGTGTTCCGGCGCAATGATGTTGACGGCCTCGATGGCCTTGCTCATATCATCGGTGACGATGATCTTGCCGTTGGTGTCCACACTGGCCCGGGCAATGGCCGCCCGGGGCAGCTGGGGGATCTGCACTTCCAGTTCTGCCTGCACCGCTTTGGCCAGGTCCCAGCTGTCGGTAACAAGCACCGGCGTGGCCAGCTTGTCGTGCTCGGCCTGGCTGAGCAGATCGGCCGCCACCCAGGCCGGGTTGCAGCTGCCATCGGCCAGCACCAGAATCTCTGACGGACCGGCGATCATATCAATGCCCACCTTGCCGAACACCTTGCGCTTGGCGGTGGCCACATAGATGTTGCCGGGGCCGACGATCTTATCCACGGCGGGCACGCTCTCGGTACCATAGGCCAGGGCCGCCACTGCCTGGGCGCCGCCGGTCTTGAAGATCTTATCAATGCCCGCAATGACTGCCGCCGCCAGAATGGCAACATTCACCTTGCCGCCGGCACCGGCCGGGGTGGTCATGACGATCTCTTTGACGCCGGCCACCTTGGCGGGGATGACGTCCATCAGCACCGTGGAGGGGTAGGCCGCCGTGCCGCCGGGCACATAGACGCCTGCCCGCTGGATGGGGGTATATTTCTGGCCCAGCACCACACCGGGCTGATCAGTGAGGACAAAGTTCTTATGGAGCTGCTGCTCGTGGAAGTGGCGGATGTTTTCCGCCGCCATCTTCAGCGTCGTGATGAATTCGGGGTCCTGGGCTTCCAGTTCGGCAAAGGCCTCGTCGATCTCCTGCTGGGTGACCTGCACAGACTGCAGCTCGGCGTGGTCGAACTTGGCTGCGTACTCGATCAGGGCCGCATCGCCCCGGGCGCGCACATCGGCAATGATGGCATCCACCGTGGCTTCCACATCGGCTTCGGCACGGATGTCGCGGTTCAGGATCTCCTCGGGTTTGACATTGTCAAAATCATACAGGCGGATCATTGGGCAAGGGCCTCCTTCATTTTATTGAGCAGCTCGCTCATCTGCTGGTATTTGAACTTGTAGCTGGCTTTGTTGGCGATGAACCGCGCCGAGATCGGCATGAATTCCTCGATGACAGCCAGGTTGTTTTCCTTCAGCGTGGTGCCGGTTTCCACGATGTCCACAATGACATCGGACAGCCCCAGAATGGGCGCCAGTTCAATGGAACCGTTGAGTTTGATGATGTCGATGTCCCGGCCCCGGCGCTCGTAGTGGTCCCGGGCGATGTTCACAAACTTGGTGGCTACCCGCAGCGCCCGGCTCTCGTCATCCGCAAAGTTTTTGGGGCCGGCCACGCACATCCGGCATTTGCCCATGCCGGTATCCAGCAGTTCATACACATCGGCGTTGGATTCAGCCAGGATATCCTTGCCCACGATGCCGATGTCCGCCGCGCCGTGTTCCACATAGATAGCCACATCGCTGGGCTTGACGAGGAAATACCGCACCCCGGCTTCGGGGTTTTCCACCACCAGCTTGCGGGTATCGTTGTAGTCCTCGTTGGCACGGTACCCGGCTTCTGCCAGCAGCTTGTACGCCTTGTCGCCCAGGCGGCCCTTGGGCAGCGCAATGTTGAGCCAGACCTTTTCGGTACTGCCGACGGGGGCTTCCCCGTTCTGCGCCGTCAGGCGTTCCAATTCATCCAGGTACATAGCAAAACCGATGGCGTTTGCCCCCGGCGTAAAGCGCTGCATCAGGTAGTCGTACCGGCCGCCCCTGAGCACCGCGCGGGGTACCCCGGCCACATAGCCGGTGAACACCAGGCCGTTGTAATACTCCATTTCATCGGCCATACTCAGGTCCAGCTGCGTGCCGCGGCCGTCCTCCCCCAGCTGATTCTGCAGCGCCTGCAATTCTTCCAGCGCCGCCCGCTGGGCTTCACTGCGGCAGCTTTTCCGGGCTGCCGTCAACGTGGCACCCAAAGGACCGTGCAGGGTCAGCAGCCCGCACAAAGCGTCCGCCGCATCCCCGTCCAGACCTTCGGCCAGCGCCGCTGCGTGGAGTTCATGGGCGTTTTTCTCGTTGAGCAGTTCCAGCAGCTTTCCTCTGGCTGCGGACGGCACCTGCAGGGCATCCAGCAGGCCGGTCACAAATCCCATGTGGCTGACTTCCAGCACCGTGGGCACCTGCAGGGCTGCCAGGCTCTGCAGCGCCAGCCGCACGACCTCAGCCTGGGCTGTGCCGTCCACCGCGCCCATACATTCCAACCCCATCTGGTGGATGGTCTGGAAGGTGTGACTTTCCCGGCTGGCGCGGCAGACTTCCTCATTATAATAGAAGCGTTTGCACTCGCCGGGGGCTGGCTGCGCCGTCTTGGCAATGGACAGCGTCACATCCGGTTTGATGGCCCGCAGTTTGCCGTCCAGATCGGTGAACGTCACCACCTGGGAGTCCGGCAAAAAGCGCTGATACTCCTGATAGAGGGCGTATTCCTCAAACCGGGAACACCGGTATTTGCGGTAGCCGGCCTGCTCATACAAAGCGCGCAGCCGGAAGGTCGCCTGCTCTGCGGGGGTAAAATTCTGCAGCTGGATCTCCATGTTCATTCCCTGCCTCTCCATACATATAAAGACATTATACTTTAGCGCAGTAAAGATGTAAAGCGCATTTTTATACAGTAAAATACAAAAAGGGCGCACCTTTGCCTTCACAAAGATGCGCCTGAAGCGTTTGGTGTATCAACCCTTGCAGCCCTGTTCGTCCCAGTCACCGAAGTCCGCGGGGTCCGCGATCTTGGTGGCGTCGTACTTACCGTCCGCCGTCCTGGGCACTTCCACGGCACCCAGTTCCACCGGGTTCGCGTTGGGGGTGTCGTCGCCGGTTTCCACTGCATGGGCGGCTACCGGCGGCTGGTATACGGCATCGGTTTCGGGGGACGCGGCAGCGGGGGCCTGTGCAGCCTCGGCAGACGCATCGTCTTCGGGCTCGGCGTCGGTTTCAACCTCGTCCGCCGGGCCCACAATATGCTCGTACTCCTCGCCGTGCTCGCGCTTTTGCAGCACATACACAGCGGCGCCCACAGCAGCAGCGCCCACAGCCAGTCCGGCCAGTTTCTTCAGCAAAGACATGTCAAAACCTCTTTTCGCATTCCCAATATGGTTTTGGGTTAGTATACCACACTCTGCAACAAAATACAAGTGTGGTTATTTTTCACAATTCTGCTTCAGGGGAATTGTCGGATGTGTCGAAAAATGGTATGATAGGGCCAGTCTGTCTGCCAAATGAGGGAGTGTATATGAAGTTTGTCTTTCAATTTGCCCGCATTGTAGGATTCTGCCTGCTGGGCGAGGTCCTCTCTGCCCTGCTGCCCTTGCCGATTCCGGCCAGCGTCTACGGGCTGCTGTTGATGGCCGCCGCCCTGCGCCTGGGGCTGCTGCGGCTGGACCAGGTACGGGAAGCGGGGCTTTTTCTGACGGGAATTTTTCCCCTGTTGTTTGTGCCGGCTGCCAGCGGCGTCATGGAGCTGGGCAGTGAGCTGATGGAGGTGCTGCTGCCGGTCCTTATCGCCATTGTGCCCATCACGGCGCTGGTCATGGCCGTGACCGGCTGCGTGGCCCAACGTTGTACCAAAGGAGCGGAGGTGGAGCAGGATGACTGAACTTTTGCAGCAATGTGCCAGCTGGGGCGTGTTTGTGACCCTGGTAGCCTATGCCATCGGCGTGGTGATCAACCGCAAAACCGGGTGGGCCCTGTTCAATCCGCTGTTGCTGGGCAGCATTTTCGTTATCGTGTTTTTGCGGTGTTTTGCTATCCCCTATGCCGAGTACAGCGCCAGTGCCGCCCCGGTCAACTGGCTGATGGCCCCGGCCACCGTCAGCCTGGCCATTCCGCTGTATGAAAAGTGGGAACTGCTGGAGAAAAACGTGGGTGCGATTCTGGTATCCATCCTGGCCGGTGTCATCACCAGCCTGGGCAGTGTGCTGGCAATGGTCTGGATTTTGAATATGGAACACGCCCACGCCGTAACGCTGCTGCCCAAGTCCGTCACCACCGCCATCGGCATGGATATTGCCGAAACCCTGGGCGGCACGGCACCGCTGGCGGGCGCCGTTATCATCCTGACCGGTATTGCGGGCAGTCTGCTGGCTGAGAGCATCTGCAAAATCTTCCACATCACTGACCCCGTTGCCAAAGGGCTGGCGCTGGGCACTTCCTCCCATGCGGTGGGCACCAGCAAGGCCCTGCAGATGGGTGAAGTGGAAGGCGCCATCAGCGGCCTGGCCATTGCGGTGGCCGGTGTGCTGACCGCGCTGCTGGCTCCCATGGCCGCCAATTTCCTGCCCTGAATCCCCAAACACCAAAGCGGCACCCGCAACGGGTGCCGCTTTTTTCTGTTCAGCTGCGGCGGGCGCAGCGGCGCTGGAGCCACTTGACCCCTTCCACAATGGGAATCACCAGCAGGGCAAGCGCCAGGGCGATCAGGTATTCTTCCATCGTAACCGGCGTGAAGCCGAACATCCGGGCAATCGCCGGGATCTCCAGCACGGCGGTGGTGAGCACCAGGCTGCCCAGCATGGCCCCCCACAGCACTACGTTGTGGGTATGCAGCGTAAACACGCTCTTGCGCTGGCTGCGCAGGTTGAAGCTATGGAAAATCTCGCACATACTCATGGTCAAAAACGCCATCGTCATGCCGTCGGGGCTGACGCCTTTGGGCATTTCCAGTGCACCGGCCTCGATACAATGGCCGATGATATAGGAAGTCATCGTAATGGCTGTAATGAGCACGCCCTGGTAGGCGATATCGAACCCGAGGCCCCCGGCAAAAATACCGTCGGAAGCACGGCGGGGCGGGCGGGACATGGTATCCGGCTCGCCGGGTTCCATACCCAAAGCCAGCGCCGGGAAGCAGTCGGTGATGAGGTTGATGAAGAGCAGATGCACCGGGTTGAGCAGCGTGAAGCCCAGCAGGGTGGCACCAAATACGCCCAGCACCTCGCTCATGTTGGAGGCCAGCAAAAACTGGATGGATTTGCGGATGTTATCATAGATGCGGCGGCCTTCTTCCACCGCTGCCACAATGGTGGCAAAGTTGTCGTCCGCCAGCACCATATCGGCCACATTCTTCGTCACGTCGGTGCCGGTAATGCCCATTCCGATGCCGATATCCGCCTTTTTGAGGGAGGGAGCATCGTTCACACCGTCACCGCTCATGGCCGTAACGGCTCCCTGACTGCGCCAGGCCGATACGATACGGGATTTGTGTTCGGGCTGTACGCGGGCATACACGCCGTACTGCTGCACGGCCCGGGCCAGTTCTTCGTCCGAGAGGGCATCCAGTTCCGCACCGGTCACCGCCTGGGAAGGGTCATCGATGATCTGCAGCTGTTTGGCAATAGCCACCGCCGTATCCTTGTGGTCGCCGGTGATCATGACCGGGCGGATGCCCGCCTTGCGACATTCGGCAATGGCGTCCTGCACTTCGGGACGCACCGGGTCGATCATGCCGGTCAGGCCCACAAAGCAGAGGTCCTGTTCCAGCGTTTCCGGTGTATCAAAAACCGGCTTTTGCGGCCAGTGCCGTTCGGCTGCAGCCAGCACCCGCAATGCCCGGTCCGCCATGGCCTTGTTCTGCGCCAGCAGTTCGGCGCGCTTTTCTTCTGTAAGGGGATGCACCGTTCCGTTTTCCAGGTAGGCGGTGCAGCGCTGCAATACCACATCGGGGGCGCCTTTGGTGTACTGGATATAGCCCTGTGCCGTCTTATGCACGGTAGACATCATCTTGCGGCCGGAATCAAAAGGTGCTTCCCCTACCCGGGGCTGTTCCGCCTGCAGCCGGTCCTTGGGCAGGCCCTCAGCCACGGCAAAATTCACCAGCGCCGCTTCGGTGGGTTCGCCCTCGGCCTGGCCTTCTTCATTCAGCACCGCATCATTGCACAGCGCCATGGCCGTGGCCAGTTCCCGGGTATCGCCGTGGTGCTCCACCACGGTCATCCGGTTCTGGGTCAGGGTACCGGTTTTGTCGGTGCAGATGACCTGAGTACAGCCCAGTGTTTCCACAGCAGTCAGGCGGCGGATCACCGCTTTGCGCTTGCTCATGTTGGTCACACCGATGGACAGCACCACGGTGACCACCGTGGCCAGACCTTCCGGAATGGCTGCTACCGCCAAAGACACCGCCACCATAAAGGTGGACAGCACACTCTCCAGCGTGAAAGCCCCCGCCGCCACCAGGTCAAACACAAAGATAAAGACACAGATGCCCAGCACCAGTTTGGACAGCGTGCGCCCCAGTTCGTCCAGACGGCGCTGCAGCGGTGTCTGCTCATCCTCAGTACCGGCCAACGCCCCGGCGATCTTGCCCATCTCGGTCTGCATACCGGTGGCCGTGATCACCGCACGGCCGCGGCCATACACCACCGTGGAACCCATATAACACATATTTTTGCGGTCGGCCAACGGCACCTCTCCCTGACCGGGGGCCAGCCCCAGCAGTTCCATGGTTTTGGTGACCGGCACGCTCTCCCCTGTCAGGGCCGCTTCCTCGATTTTAAGGCTGGCGCTCTCCAGCAAGCGGCCATCGGCAGGCACACTGTCCCCCGCTTCCAGCACCACCACGTCGCCGGGAACCAGTTCATCACTGTGCAGCACCGTCTGGTGCCCGTCCCGCAGCACCTTGCAGGTAGCGGCCGTCATCGTTTGCAGCGCTTCAATGGCCGCTTCGGCCTTGCTCTCCTGAAACACTCCCAGCACCGCATTGAGCAGCACCACAATAAGGATGATTGCCGCCTCGGCAAAATCCTCCCCGGCCAGGTAGTTGGTCACCCCCGATACCACCGCTGCCGCCAGAAGGATCAACAGCATGGGATCTTTCAGCTGGGCCACAAAGCGCTGCAGCAGAGTGGGCTTGGGCGCACCGCGCAGCTTGTTGGGCCCGTATTGCTGCAGGCGCTCTTCGGCCTGCTGCCGGGTCAGGCCGTTTTCCGATGTATTCAGCTGCTGCAAAAGTTCGGCAAGAGGTTGGGTGTATGCCTGTTTCATCGCGGGATCGCTCCTTTCGGAATAAAAAAACTCATGCACAAGAAATCCCTGTGCATGAGTCTCATTCTATGATTCCGGCGGTCCGGGCCGGTAGGCCGGGTATGGCGAACACGCCGCGCACCATGCGGTGCGGAATTACTCCCTCATGGTACCTTCATTGTACGCAGGCCGGCCCCTGTTTGTCAAGCATAACCCGGAGCCAAAATCGCGTCAGCCCGTTTTTTCCACCGTGATTCCCGTCACGGTGATGGGGGTATCATCCAGGGTGTGTACCGCGGTGGACCAGTAGTACAGCGGCTCCCCTGTGGTGAAGGTAAAGGTCATGGTTTCCGGGGCAATACCGGTGAATTCTATATCCAGCTTGTAGGTTTCCTGGTTGATAAGACCATGGCGTGCATAGATGTAGCTGTGATCAAACCCGCTGCCCGTCAGCGTCACGGAGTAGGTACCCGGGAACAGCATCCAGGATTCTGTCAGCATCTCGCCGCCGGCCCCCAGTTCCACCCCGTTTGCCGTAACCGTGCCGTTGGTCACACCAGACATAGTCAGGTCCATGGAACGGGCATCTGCCGCGGGGGCCGGGTCCTGGGGCAGGTCCAGCGGTTCCGCGCTGCCGATCAGAATACCGTTGAGCCGGTAATAATACAGGCCAAACGAATCCCGGGCCAACTCATCCTCATCCACAAATACATACAGCGTATCGGCGGAAAGACTGTTCATCTCCCCGGCCAGGGTCACCGCCGCCAGGTTGCCGTCCATGTGGCCCATATAGAAGCTGTTGGAGGTCCAACCGTGATCGGCCGCAAATGCTGCCAGATCCCAGAACTCGTCATGCTCAAAGTCGAAACTGACAAAAGCCAGGTGGCGGAACTGCCCGCTCTGAGCCAGTTCCTCCCAGGCCGGGTCGGTCAGAAGGGACTGGTCGGCATAGGTTTCCGGGTCATGATACTGGGCAAACCGTTTGGCCAGTTCATCCCGCTGGCCATAGGCCTGCACCAGGGCACAGACCGCCAGCAGTACGGCAGCCACCCGCCCGCCGCACAGGCGCAGCACAGCACCGCAGGCCAGCAATGCCAGCAGCATTCCCGCCAGCCAGGCCAGCCGTGCACAGGAGGAGAACATAGCCCAGAAATCCATCAGGAACTGCGGGATAGGCACCGTGCCGAGGCTTTTGCCCCCCAGCGTGATCTGGTTCCCCATAGCCGCCACAGCATCCAGCACCAGTACCACCGCACCGGCCACAAACCAGATGCGATGGCGGCGGAAGAATTCAGCCAGATGTACCCTGCCGCGCACGCAGGCAACCACCAGGCAAAGCACGGCCAGCCCCAGGGCCAGCACGGCGCCAAGGCCGATATACACATTCTGCTCCCAGCTGGCAGCCAGGCCGGGCACCACCAGATTGAGCAGGTCCGCCCCGTTGAGGTACCCGTTGGAGTAACCGGCGAAGTTGGAAGCAAACGCCCCCAGCGCCACCAGTTCCGCCAGCGCCGCCGCGCAGAAGCAGACCACCGGCAGCACCACCGCGGCCACGCCGCGTTTTTGCAGACCACGACGCACCGCATAACCCAGAAGTACAAGGCCGACCATCGGCAGATAATACAGATGAATCCCGGCGCACAGGATGCCCATGCCGGCCCAGACCAGGCAGGCACGGCGGGTGGTGGGCAGCAGTTTATCGCTTTGCAGCCACAGCCAGACCGCCAGCAGCACAAGCCAGTTGGCGGCCAGCGCAGTATGGGCAAACATCCGCATCGTTAAGGCGGGGAAAAGTACCAACACCCCGGCTCCCGCCACACTGGCCCAGCAGCGGGCCGTCTGGTCAGGACGCACACGTCCCAGCCGGGCGAGGATGGCCTGGGCCAGGCCGCCCTGCAGGGCATAACACAGCAGCCCCCACCAGCCGAAATACTGGAACCGCCCCGGCAAAATGGGGCTGAACAGCTTGCCCAGCAAAGCCAGCAGCGGGATGGAGTCGGTAAACAGAATACTGGTGCGGTAGGGATAGATGACGCTGTAGTTGGCCCCCAGATACGGCAGCCGCACCGCGCTGTTGCGGAAGAAGGCCCACCCCAGATAGTGCTGGGACGGGTCGGGGCTGGGATTGTTGAGAATCCAGTCCACGCAGGTAGGGTCCAGCACACGAAAGCCATATAAAGCCACAAAGACCAGCGCGCCCAAAAGCGCGCCGGTCAGGGGCCAGCGATAAGCACGAATCGCAGTCTTTTGCATGGAAAGTCCTCAGCGCACGAAGGTGGTGGACAGGGTGGTGGACCAGCTTTCGCCCCGTTTCAGCGATGCCGCGCAGGGACGCTGTTCCCATTCCATCGGGCCGTCCTCTTCACCCGGCAGGCTGTGCCAGGGTTCGATACAGACAAAGTGCAGCGGCTTTTTGGGGGCCGACCAGATCAGCACATAAGGATAGCCCTCCACATCGCAGATCACACTGCGGCCGGTATCCTTCTCCACAATGGAAACATGCTGGCTGCGCAGGTTCACCATGCAGTGGCTGTCGCTGTCAAACATATCGTCGGTGAGCTGGATGGCCTCGGTGTTGCGGGCCAGGTAGTAGCTCTGGCCGTTGAGCAGGCCGTTGGGCAGCGCGCTGACGCACAGCGGCGACTCGATGCCGTCGAAGCGGATCTCGTAATCTTCGGTGGTATGGCGGTCATCGAAAGGCAGCGCAAATGCCGGATGGTACCCGATGCCGAAGCGGAGTTCTTCCTCCACCGGGTTCTCGACGCAGAGCGTATGGTGGATGGTTTCCCCTTCCAGCACAAAGGTGGACCGCAGCACAAAGGCATAGGGCCATTTGGGCAGCGTCTGAGCATTGGCATGCAGCTCAAATTCCAGCGTATCATCGGTCTGGCGGGTCAGCGTGTGTTCCACATCCCGGGCAAAGCCGTGCTGGCCGCCCTGATACTCCACGCCTTTGGCGATCATTTTGCCGCCGGTCAGCTTGCCCGTGTACGGGAAAAGGATCGGCGCATGGCGGCCCCAGACGGCGGGGTCGCCGCACCAGAGCAGTTCCGCTCCGGTGGGTTTGTGGATCACACTGACAGGCTCAGCGCCGTGGGTATCCACCGTCAGGCGCAGGATGTCATTTTCAATGGTATGCTGCATAGCTGTTTTCCTCCCATGTCGTATGTTTTCCCGCTGATGCGGGCGCAAGGGTGTTTTTTTACAGGGCGACCATCTGCAAAAGCATACCGGCCACCGCACCGACCGCCCACAGCAGGCCGGTCATAAACAGATTCTGCTTCCAGCTGGGGTTGACCCGCCACAGGACCGCCAGACCCACGCCGGCACCGGCTGTCAGGCCGGCAAACAGGCTGCCGAAGGAGATAGCCCCCTGGATGTAAAGCTGGGCCAGCAGCACACTGGCGGCACAGTTGGGCACCAGTCCCACCAAAGCGGTGAGCATCGGCTGCAGAACGCCCATCCCGGCCAGTACCGAGGTGATGGCGTCCTCACCGATCCAGGCAAACAGCAGGCCGATGATCAGGCTGAACAGCAGAATAAACACAAAAATTTCCAGCGTATGGCGCAGCGCCGCCATCCAGATGCCGCAATGCTCTTCGTGCTCCTCATGGCAATCCACCTCATCGGCATGGCCGGCATACCCGCCGTACAGCGATTTGGGCAACACATGACGCAGCGGCACATCCAGCAGCGCACCGCCCACCATACCGAACACGGCCTTGCACAACAGCAGCACCACCAGGCTGGGCCACTTGGACGGTTCCGCCGCCAGCAGCGGCACGGCCTCATCGCTGGTGGCGATGAATACCGCCAGCAGCGTGCCGGGGGTGATGACCCGGCTGGCGTACAGGTTGGACGCCACCGCACTGAACCCGCACTGGGGCACGCAGCCCAGCAAAGAGCCCGGCACAAAGCCCCAGCGTCCGCCGCCTGCCAGCGCCCCTTCGATGCGGGCGCCGTGGTGGCGTTCCAGCCATTCGATCAGCAGGTACGCCAGGTACAAAAAGGGCAGCATTTTGACGCTGTCGATCAGGGCATCCAGCAGCGCATCTACAAACAATTCCATAAAACCTCTATATACTTTTTCTCATTCAGCGGAAACTGCGCAGCAGCTTCACCGCCGGGCGCACAGCCCTGTCCGGGATGCGGGCGCGGAACCGTGCCACCGTCCGGGCCGAAAAAGGCATCCGGTCGGTAAAGGTTTCCATCCCCAGAAAATATTGCAGATAGGGACTTTCCTGCACCAGCGAAACCACTTCCCGGTCCGATACACGGTAGTGCAGCTGGATGATGCGGCATCCCAGCGCGACCCGCGCCGAAATAGCCGCCTTGCCGCCGGGGGCAAACAGCTCACTGTAGGATTTTTCAAACTGATCCCAGTCAATGGCATCTGCCAGCAGCATCCAGCGGTTGCGGCCGCTGAGCTCGCCGTGGTACGGCGGCAGATAGTCATAGATGGACATTTGCTTTTCCCGGGCACGATACACAGTCAAAGCCCCTTTCCGTTCCGGGGTCCTGCCCCGGTTACCGCATCAGGCCCGCCCGGGACCTGTGCGGTGGTGTCAGTATTGCTGCAGCAGCGGGAAGATCAGCGCCAGCACGCACCACATGGCCTGATACAGCACAAAGGCCGCCAGCGGCAAGGTGGTAAGCCCGCCGGTGAGGGTAAGCAGCACACCCAGCACACAGCCGAACAGCGCCGCCGCCGAAACCAGGACCGAAGCCTTATGCTCGCCCTCGGCTGCACCGGCAGCCGCTTCCAGGCCGCCCACAAAGCTGGCAAAGCTGCCCAGATGCAGCATATTGCCTTCGCTTTCCGGCAGCCAGGCCACCGCCGGGTCCAGCGTTTTGCGTTCTTCTGCCGTGAGCACCTTGACAGAACCCGCCGGCAGGCTGTACGCCGCTTCCAGCAGCTGTACATCACAGTTGAAATCGTCGCAGTCCACCACCAGCGAAAGGCCCGTGCGCCGCAGGCTGTCCAGCACAACGGCGGTATCGGGGTCACGCTGATAGGCGACCTGGAACATGGCAAACATCTTGCCGGACACCGCCAGATAGATCACCCGGCGCTGGTTGACGGTATGATGCTGTTCGTATTCCAGGCTGGGGATCTTGACGCCGTAATCCTGCATCAGGGCACGGTTGCCCACCAGGACCCGGCGTTTGTTGATCCAGCCCACATAGCCTTTGCCGTATACCGTTTCCCGGTCATCCACCTGGGCCAGCAGGTTGCGGTTTTCGCCCAGCATGCCCAGGAACACTTCCCGCAGCGTGGGGCCCGCCTCGGCCAGAATGGAAGCCGCGTACACGATGGCCAGATCAATATGTTCCGGCTTGACGGGTTTGATGCCGGACAGTGTTACACAGCCGGTGGGGAAAAGATCCCGGGCTGTGACCTGAATGACGTTGATGCGGCCCAGCTGGCGGATATCCTTCCAGCCGGGAATCACGGCGCCCACCTGGGCGGCACTGCGCTGCATCATGCGGGCAGGCAGCGCCGACAGCAGCGTACCCGCCAGCGGCGCCCCCAGGCAGAGGACGCTGGCCATCACCATCATGGCAGCGGCGCTGTCCTTGGTGCGGATCAGGGTGATCAGCATGGACACCAGGGCGCAGGCACCGGCCAGCCAGGCAAACTGCTGCTGGTTCTTATCACTGGTGCCCGCGGCTGCACTGTTGGTCAAAAAGCTGCGGAACACCTGGGTAGGCCGGTTGATCAGCACATTGGGGTGCGGTTCCGCCAGCCCTGTTGTGACGGCGCGCAAGGCACCGGCATCCCGCAGGCGGTAGGCCACCGAGTGTTCCACCTTGGCGCTGACCAGGCGGAAGTTTTCCTGCACGGTGCAGGCGTTCATCCGCTTGCCGATGATGTTCAGGCAGAGCACCAGCACCGCAGGGCCGGCCAGCAGCGTAACGTCGGAAGTATAGTTGCCGGCGATGAGCAGCACAATGCACTGCACAGCGGCACCCAGCAGCGGCAGAATGGCAAGGCTGTCCGGGGTGGGACGCTTGGCAAGGCCCACAAGACCGCTGACCACCGTACGCCAGCAGATACCGCCGGCAGCAACCAGCAGTACCAATACTACCGCCGGATACACCATCGGGTCCGCCAGGGGGCCGGGCAGCGACGGCATGGCCGCCGCCATCAGGCCCAGGATCAGCAGCACGGCTGTGATGGCCGCCGTGGCAAAGGTTGCCGTAGTATAGTAAAGCACCTGCTGGCTCAGTTCCCGGCGCACCACCGGGGCATCCTCAGCGCGCTCATATTCATGGTGATGAATGGGCGGAATCTCCGACGTTTCAAAAGGCTGCGCCGCAGAGTCCTGCTGCTCATCCCGGGGTTTGCCGGCCATCCGCATCATGCCCTTGGCAAACTGCCGGGCACGCTGCCGTCCCTGGGCGGGCTTTTTCACTTCCTCTTCCAGGGATTCCGTCAGACGGGCTGCCGCCGTATCAAAGCGGGCCGTCCCTTCCGGTGCAGCGCCCCGGTTGATGGCCTGGGCAATGTCCTGCACAAAAGAAGCCGTACCCGGTTCGGCGGGTTCACCGCCCGCCAGATTCTGGGTGAAACCGGTGGGTGCTTCCGCCGGCACACCGCCCAGATTCTGGGTAAAACCGGTGTGAGCCGGGGCCGCTGCGGCTGCCCCAAGGCCCAGTTCCTGGCTGAAACCGCTGTGAGCCGGGGCTTCGGGCATTGCACCAAGGCCCAAATCCTGGGTAAAACCTGTATGGGCCGGGGCCTGGGGCGTCAGACGGATCTTGCCGGTCAATGTATCCACAAGCTGGTCCACATCATCCGGTTCCCGGCGTCCCATCAGACCGCCTTCCGTCGGCAGCCCCACCACCTGGGTATCCGCATAGGGATCCCGACCGGGCTGCTGCGGAGCCGTCTGCGCCTGCTGGGTCGGCATTGCCTGCTGCACCCGCTCAGGCTGCACAGCCGGCCGGGCTGCTTCCGCTGCCGGACGGGCGGCCGCTGCCTGCTGCGCCGCAGGGCGCGGCTCGGTGCGCGGACGCACCGCATTGTAGGCGTTCATGAAATCCTGGGTGCTGTCCACGGGGGCCGCATCCAGGGCGCCCAGCTGCATGGTAAAGCCGGAACTGACGGCGTTGTGCTCAGGCAGATTGATGGGTTCCCCTACCGGCTCACCGGCCGGCGTATCGGGCATAGCCTGGGCGGGGGGCGCCGTGCGGATCTTCTGGCCCGGCGTAAATTCCACAGTATTGCGCTTTTTGCGATAAATCGTACTGGTGACACTGGCATCCCGCAGATTCTGCTGCACACCCCGCAGCATCTGGATCGTATCCCCTTCCGGTTCGGCAGGATCCGCCGGACGGGTATACTTGCTGTGCCAGACATTTTCCACCGTGCTTGCCTGGGGTTCTTCCGGTTCCGGCGCCGGCTGACGGGCCGCGCGATAGGTCACGGACGGCTCCTCCTGCCGGGCTTCGGGAATCACGATCTCCTCGGTGGTGGAATCCCGTCCTCCGAACAGGCCCCCCAGCAGACCACGCTTTTTGACCGGCTGCGGTTCCGGCTGAGCCGGTTCACGGTCGGGGAAATATTCCTCCGGCTCCAGTTCCGGGGCTTCCTGCAGCGGCTCACTTTCCTGGGAAGCAGCTCCGCCGCCCAGCGAAACGTTGATAGGCACAAATTCATCGGTGTCCTCGGCCGATTTCAGACCGAACAGTCCCCGCTTCTTTTTGCCGGGCTCCCGGATCTTGCCCTTTTCGTCGGGCACCACCGCCACCGAGTCCCGGAAAAACTTCTGGAACTGGTTTTTCCCCTGGTTCAGCGCATCGGTATCGGCCCCGGCTTCCGGCGCCATCTTGAGCAGAAATCCCTTGATGATGCCGGTACGCGTGGTATCCCCCAAGGTACCGGTATCGACAGCGTGCTCCTCCCCGGTCTGGGCAGACTGCGGCTGCACTGTGTGCACAGGTTCCACCGTCCGCGTGGGCTGCGGGGTCTGCCTGACAGGCTGGGCCGGCTGGGCTGCCTGTACCGGCTGGGCTGCGGGGCGCGGCGCAGCCGTCCGGCCGGTTGCCGGGGCCGCCGTACGCCGGGGCTGCGCGGGGGCAGCACTGCGCAGATCATCGAATCCGTCCAGATCATCCAGTCCCGAAAACGCGATCTTGTGATCCTGTTCCGGGGTGCCATGCAGCGGTGTGGTCGAAATGCCCACACTGCGCAGGATCTCGTCCACCTGATGGTCGGTCACGGTATTCTGCACACCGGCCGCCGTCTGCTGCTGGTTGAGATCCTGCAAGATGCGGTCCACTGAATCATTGGTACGTTTGCTTGGCATGTTTGATTGCTCCCTTTACAAAAAAGGTGAAATTTCACTTGGCCGTACGGCGGCGCAGCACATCGTAGCACAGAATGCCCGCCGCCACACTGACGTTGTAGCTGTCCACTCCGGTAGCCTGACCGGGGGCCATCTCCAGCGTCACGGCTGCATCGCAGAGTTTGCGGGTAAGGGCACCGGGACCGCCGCCCTCACTGCCCAGGACCAGGGCCACCGGGCCGGACAAATCGGTGCGGGAAAGCGGTGCACCGCCCAGATCGGCACAATAGACAAATACATTGTGTTCCTTGATGGTGCGGATGGCCTGGGCCAGGTTGGTCACCCGGGCCACGGGCAGGCGGGCCGCCGCACCGGCGCTGGCCTTCATGACGGTGCCGGTCACACCGACGCCGCCCCGCTTGGGGATCACAACGCCGTGAGCCCCGCACAGATAGGCCGAACGGATAATGGCGCCCAGGTTATGCGGGTCCTCCACGCCATCGCACAGAACGAGGAACGGGGCTTCCTGCTTGGCTTCAGCCGCCGCAAAAAGATCTTCCAGCGATGCATACTGCACCTCGGCTGCGCGCACCGCCACTCCCTGGTGGTCCTGAGTGCCGCAAAGTTTCTGCAGCTTGTTGCCCGGCACCCGCTTAACGACGGCGCCGCACTGCTTGGCCAGGGCCGTATAATAGCCCGCCACCGCCTGGGGCAGCGAATCCGACAGATAAAGAGTATCCACCGCGTCGCCGCTTTTGAGCAATTCTGTCACGGGGTTTTTGCCCCATACCAGCGTATCGGTGTGCTGCTGTGCCGGTTCACGACCCGTTCTTTCCATCCCGTACCTCCTGTGGGGACCTTGCAGTCCCCTGCCTCTATCTTTCTTATTTGTAATGCTGACTATACAGATTACAGTATAGCACATGGTCCGCCGCTTTGTCACCTTTTTTTGCAGTTTTTGTCGGGTCCTGCCGCTGTTTTTTGCATCCGACAGCATCGGATGCGCCAAAAGTGCAAACCCTCTTTCCGATTTGTCGATACAGCATCCTTTATACGTTTTGTAGAGGTTTTTGGGTTTTCCCATTGTTGAAAACTCTGTGGAAAGTGTGGAAAAGCCGCATTCTCATCCACTTTTCCACCATTTACCAGCGGAGTTTTGCACCGGCTGTTGAAAAGTTTTCCCTATAACAGCCCGGATAACTCCCTTTGTCAAGTGGGCAAAAACCATCAATTTTGCCGGAAAAACCATCGGAATTTCCTGCGGAATTTACAAATTCTTCCGTCCCTGCCCGTTTGGCGGCAGAATGGGCAAAAAGTACATATACCTCGACGAAAAATGCTGTTGCTTTTTTGTCAAAGTCAGGGTATAATGAAACCAACGGCACACCGGAGGTCGGTGTGCCCTTTGCAACAAACATCATGTGGAGGTATGTGATATGCTGGTAAATGCTACCAATATGCTGCTGAAAGCACGCG
>ERZ1090879.497-NODE-497-length-24671-cov-8.381053_pt1 | contig 24671 bp, 28 predicted proteins | sample MGYA00478472_ERZ1090879 | MGnify/ENA primary metagenome ERZ1090879 (study PRJEB33644, sample SAMEA5815723) | chicken gut metagenome | biome: Chicken; feature: Gastrointestinal Tract; material: Caecum | place: Ireland | collected 2019-01-01 | study: A study of the... | reverse complement strand
TAATAAATGGTTTTAAGTAAATATAGTAAAAAACTAGTCAAAAGCATTTTTCATGTGATTAATGAAATCGTCACAAATTTCAATAACATCAAATCTGACATCATGATTATACATATTTTTCATCATCAAATAAATTTCTGCAACCCTTTTGATTTGATTTTGTTTGTGCAAAGTAACTGCTTCAATAGGTCTTCCAAAAGCAAAGGTTGAACGATTTTTAACTTCAACAAAGACAATAACGTTGTCCTTTTCTGCAATGATATCAATTTCACCAATCCTGTTTTTATAATTCGTCTGAAGGATTTTATATTTTTCTTTCTTTAAAAATTGAACAGCCCTTATCTCGCCTTTGTTTCCCTCGATTTTGTTCTTCACCTTTGAAATTTCTTTATTCTCTTTTTTGAATATTACTCAATAAAATTAAAAAATTATTATTTTTATATAACCAATAATCATTTAAAATCAATCTATTGTCATTTTCCCTAAACGACCTTTTCTGAAATCATCAACAACACTTTTTGCAGTTCTTTCCATGTCAACTTCTCCACCATTTTTGACGTATTTCCTTACTTTCGCAACACCTTCAAGTGTTGTCTCTCCATTATATCTGTTTTTAATATTTTCAGGATATAGATTTGTCAAAAGAGAAAGAAGTTGTTCTGCAAGTTCAACAAAATCCAATATTTCATCTCTGACACTGCCAACATAAGCCAATTTTTTTGCAACTTCTTGGTCAGCAATATTTGGATATAAAGTCCCTGGAGTGTCATAGACTTCAATGCAATCACCAATAGGAAGCCAAAGACCGTGTTTTGTCACTCCCGCCTTATCACCAGTAATCGTTTTTGCCTTTTTGCACAAATTGTTGACAAGTGTGCTCTTCCCACAATTTGGAATTCCAACAACCATGGTTCTGATGCTTGGTTTGACACCTTTGCTTTTATATTTCTCAATTTTGTTCTTTGCAAGCCCCTTGATTTTGTTGATAATCAAATCAGATTTTCCAGATACTGTGCTATTGAACAAAACATAATCACTTGTTTGGGTTTTAAATTGTGGCAAGAAAGATTTAATTTTATTTCCGTCTGCCATATCAATCTTGTTAAAAACATACAAGACCGGTTTGTTTTGTGTGAGTTGATTTAAAGATGGGTTTAATGAAGATAATGGAATGCGTGCATCAAGAATATAAGTCACAACATCAACTTTTTTGAGTTGTTCACTTATATCTTTAAGTGCCTTATTCATGTGTCCAGGAAACCAATTAATCTTCATAATTCTCCTATATTTTGTGTATTATGCATTGCATACTACAATGCATATGGTATTATTCAACATCATCGAGCAAATCTTTTCTCAACTGTTTGGTTCGTTTGATACTTTGTTCTTTTCTCCATTTTTCAACTTCCTGATGATTGCCAGAAACCAGCACATCTGGAACCTTTAACCCCATAAATTCTTGAGGTCTTGTGTATTGAGGATACTCCAACAGCCCATTTGAAAAACTTTCACTTTCCAAACTTTCCTTTGAAATGACACCATCAACAAATCTTGCAAGACTATCAATAATCACCATTGCAGGAAGTTCTCCACCAGTCAGAATGTAATCACCTATTGAAATTTGTTCTATGTCAAACAATTGAAAGATTCTTTCATCAACACCCTCATAGTGTCCACAAACAAAAATCAAATGCTGAAATGTTGACAACTCTTTTGCTTTGTTTGTGTTGAAAGTCTTTCCAATTGGTGAAGGGAAGATTATCTTTGCATCTTTTGTTAAAACAGAATTTATTGCATCAAACAAAGGCTGGACAGACATCAGCATCCCTGCCCCGCCACCAAAAGGATAATCATCACATTTTTTGTGCTTATCCTTGGAAAAATCTCTGATATTGACAATGTTTATTTCCAAAATTCCACTTTCCGTCGCTCTTGCCAAAATGCTGGTTTTGAGTGGAGAAAATGCTTCTGGAAACAATGTTAGAATATCAATTCTCATTCTTGGCTTACCTTTGCTCCGTTATATTCACTTCTTATAGCGTAGATTCTCTTTCCATCTTTTTTGAATATTGCCTTCTTGAAAGGAACTTCATACATATGGTCATTTTCTTTGATTATGAGAATGTCATCAAAACCATAATCAGTCACATCCATAATTTGACCAATAAGTTCGTTGTTCTCATCAAAAATCAATGTTCCGACCAAATCTTCAATCAAGAAATCGTCGACAGATATTTTGTCAAATTCTTCCCTTGTGATGTAAACTTTTTTATTACGATATTTTTCTGCTGTGTTTCTGTCTGGTATTTCTTCAAACAAAACATAAGCATATCCAAGTCTGTATGTTGCAGTCTTGAACGGCGTCTCTTGCTTTTCAATGTAAAGCGCATGTTTACCATTAAAAATCGCAGGAATATCAATCAAAGGAAGTATTTTAACTTCCCCCTTGATACCCTGCGGTTTAATGATTTTTCCAACACAAACAAATTGCATATCAGTCCTCAAACTTCACAAAAACTTTTTTGTGAGTTTTTGATGCAACAGATCTCATGATTGTTCTTATGCTTGTGGCAGTTTTTCCATTCTTACCTATGATTTTTCCAAGGTCATAACTTGCAACTTTAACACGATATGTTATTGTCTTCTCATCTTCCTCTTTTTCAACAGAAACACTGTTTTCATCTTCAACTAATGTTTTAACGAGGAATGTCAATAATTCGTCCATAAAGTTCTCCTTAAATTACTGATTTTTCATCTTGTCGATGAACTTTTCATTTAAAACAAAAATATTGTTTCTGTTTATCAAATTATTTGTTTTCTTGTTGAATAGCACCGCTCTTAACCAAAATTGATTTAGCAGTTTCTGTTGGAAGAGCTCCATTTTTGAGCCATTTTTGAGCTTTTTCGTTGTCAATTTTGATTTCTGCTGGATTTGTCAAAGGATTGTATGTTCCAAGCAAATCGATGTATTTTCCATCTCTTGGGCTTTTGCTATCAGCAACAACAACACGATAGAAAGGTGCTTTCTTATCTCCCAATCTTGTCAATCTAATTTTAACAGCCATTTTTCTTCTCCTTATGTTAAATTTGCTTCAACAATTTGTAAAGCATTTTCGCCTTACATTATATCACACAAAATCAAACTTGTAAAGTGTTTTTGCCATAAAAATTTATTTTTAATAAAAAAGACACTTTAATATCAGTGTCTTTAAAACATTCGTCTAAAACCTTTTTTGTTCTTCAGTTGTTTCATCATTTCTTTTGATTGCTCAAATTGTTTCAAAAGAGTGTTGACTTGTTGGATTGTTGTTCCACTACCTTCTGCAATGCGTTTTCTTCTGCTTGCCTTGATGATTTCTGGATTGAGTCTTTCTTCTTTTGTCATACTTTGAATGATTGCTTTGTTGACTGCAAGTTGTTTTTCGTCAATGTTGACACCTTTCATTTTGGAAGCCATACCAGGAATCATACCAATCAAATCATTGATGTTTCCCATTTTTTTCAGACTTTCCATTTGTGTCAAATAGTCCTCAAATGTGAAAGAATTTTCTCTAAACTTCGCTTCTAATTTCTTTGCCTCTTCCTCTGTCACAGCTTCTTGAGCCTTTTCAATCAAAGAAAGAACATCTCCCATGCCCAATATTCTGCTGGCAATTCTGTCTGGATAAAAAGGTTCAAGGTCGCCTATCTTCTCCCCAACACCTGAGAACTTGATTGGTTTTCCAGTTATCGCCTTGATTGAAAGCGCAGCGCCACCACGAGTGTCTCCATCAAGTTTTGTAAGCACAACACCTGTGATGTCCAAATCATTGTTAAAGCTCTCTGCAATTGTCACGGCATCTTGTCCAGTCATGGCATCAACAACAAGCAAAATTTCAGTTGGCTTAACTTCTTTCTTGATGTCTTTGAGCTCTTGCATCAACTCTTGATTGATGTGAAGACGTCCAGCTGTGTCGATGATTACAACATCGTAACCTTGTTTTTTTGCGTGTTCAATTGATTGTTTTGCAGTCTTTACAGGGTTTTGAGTTCCCCTTTCAAAAACTTCAACATTTGCAGTTTTTCCAACAACTTGCAACTGGTTGATTGCAGCAGGTCTGTAGATGTCGCATGCAACAAGAAGTGGTTTCTTCCCACTCTTTTTCAAGTGATATGCAAGTTTTCCACACATGGTTGTCTTTCCAGCACCCTGCAAACCACACATCATGATGACAGTTGGTGGATTTGAAGCGATTTGCAATTTCTGATTGTCAGAAGAAATGAGTTTTGTAAGTTCGTCTTTGACAATTTTGATGACCATTTGACCTGGAGTCAAACTTTTCATGACATCTTCGCCAATCGCTTTTTCTGTGGTGTCAGCAACAAATTTTTTGGCAACCATATAGTTGACATCTGCTTCCAAAAGAGCAATTCTGACTTCACGCATTGCTTCCTTAATTTCAAGTTCGGTCAACTTTCCACGCTTGGTGAGTTTTGAAAAGATATGATTAAATTTTTCTGATAATGATGAAAATAGTGCCATTATAATTTCCTTAAAATATTATCGACTTTTTCTGAAATTTCTTTTTGAGAATTTTTGTCCGCAAGTGTTTTGATTTCCCGCAAATTCAAAACGAGATTTTGTTTTGTTCCATTCATATGCAAAGCATTTTCAAACTTGTCCAATTTTTCACAAGATTTGTCAATTGCATCAAGCACAGCCTGCCTTGTGACTTTTCGCTCTTCTGCAATTTCCACAAGCGTCATGTTATATTCAAAATATGATGTCATGATTTTTTGTCTATCTTCGCTTAAAAGAGAGCCATAAATTTCAAACAATCTCCCATATTTCACAAAATCTTGAAGTTGAATTTTTGACATTTTTGCTCCTTGCCGACTTAAAACTTTATGTCGCAATTATATCATAATGTTTGATTTATTGCAACTTATTTTCATTGAAACAAATTCGCAATGATAGTGTTACTGATGTGGTAAAAAATTTGATTAAGAAAAACTTTTTCTCCTTTTTGCGTCAAAATTCCTTTGTCGATATATTCAGCAAAATAAGAATTTTTTGTCAAATCATAACCCAATTTTTTCACTTCCAACAAATCAACTCCCAAATTGCATCGAAGCCCCAGCATGATGATTTCTTCAATTTGTTCCTGATTTGTCAAAATTTCTTCTTCAATTTTCCCGAGTTCATAATCTTTCAAACTTTCGGCATTTTTAAACCTTTTTCCGCCAACAAAAGAATGTGCTGAAAGTCCAAAGCCTAAGTATTCCCTTCTTGCCCAATAATTCAGGTTATGATGACTTTCATAACCTGAAAAAGCAAAGTTGCTTATTTCATATCTCTCCATGCCGTTGTCACACAAATAGTTTGACAGTTTGGTGAACGCTTGAATTGTTTGATCGTCGTCAAGCGGTTTATACCTCCCCTCTTTTATCATTTGAAAAATTTTTGTGTTTTCATACACTTCCAGCAAATAACATGAGATGTGTTTAATCCCCAATGCGAGCAACTGTTTTGCATAACCGCATAAATCTTTTCCATTTTCGTTTTCAAGTCCAACAATCAAATCAGCAGAAACATTGTCAAAATATTTCCTTGCTAATTTGATTTTTTCAAGTGCCATTTTTTTATTATGCAACCTTCCAATTTTTTTTAAAGTTTTGTCATTAAGAGATTGCACACCAATGCTCAATCTGTTTATTCTCAATTTTTTCCATGTTTGAAGAAGTTGTTCTGTGATTGAATTTGGATTTGCTTCAATTGTGAATTCTGCGTCTTCATAAACATCAAAGTTTTCAAACACAGCACCAACAATTTTTTCAATTTGATTTGCAGTCAAAACACTTGGCGTTCCACCACCAATATAGATGGTTCGAACACCCCTGTCGCATTTTCTTCTTCTGATTTCATCACAAAGCAAATTGATGTATTTTTCTTTTATTTCATCACTTGCACAGAAAGAGTTAAAAGCACAATAATTGCACTTTTGTTCACAAAAAGGTATATGAATATAAATTGAAATATCTTTATTTCTCATCATCTAATTTCAAAATGCTCATGAAAGCCTCAGAAGGAATTTCAACTGAGCCAATCTTTCTCATTCTCTTTTTGCCTTCCTTCTGCTTCTCTAGCAATTTTCTCTTTCTTGTAATGTCACCGCCATAGCACTTTGCAAGAACATCTTTTCTCATGGCAGAGATGGTTTCTCTGGCGATAATCTTGTTTCCAATGCAAGCTTGAATTGGAACTTCAAACAATTGTCTTGGAATGATTTTCTTCAATCTTTCAGCAAGTTCTCTTCCCCTTGTATATGCCTTATCTTTGTGAACAATAAGTGAAAGAGCATCACACTTTTCCCCATTAAGCATCAAATCAACCCTGACCAAATCTGCAGGTTCAAATCCTGCAAGTTCATAGTCAAAACTTGCATAACCTTTTGTTCTTGATTTAAGGCTATCAAAAAAGTCATAGATTATTTCGCCCAAAGGCAAAGTGTATTTAAGTTCCACTCTCTTCTTGTCCAGATATTGCATATCTTTATAAATTCCACGCTTGTCTTGACAAAGTTCCATAATTGTCCCAACAAATTCTGGTGGTGTGAAAATGTTGACTTTGACAATTGGTTCTTCAATTCTGTCAATTTCAACTGCTGGTGGAAGATTTGAAGGGTTTGAGATTTCAAGCATTTCTCCGTTTGTTTTGTAAACATGATAAGAAACACTTGGAGCGGTGGTAATAATGTCCAAATTGAATTCTCTTTCCAATCTTTCAGTGATGATTTCAAGATGCAAAAGCCCCAAGAAACCGCATCTGAAACCATAGCCCAAAGCAGACGAAACTTCTGGTGTGAAATGCAAACTTGCGTCATTCAACTTCAATTTTTCAAGTCCATCTTTAAGTTCATAATATTTTGCTCCATCAACCGGAAAAATTCCACAATAAACCACAGGTTGAACTTCTTTGTATCCAGCAAGCGGAGCATCAATAGGATTGTCAGCAAATGTGACAGTGTCGCCCACTTTGACATCAGCAATTGTTTTGATTGAAGCTGCAATATAACCAACATCTCCAGCAGAAAGGCTGTCAACTTGTTTTGTGTTTGGAACAAAAATTCCAACTTCAGTGACTTCAAACACTTTTCCTGTTTGCATCATCAAAATTTTATCACCCGCCTTGACAGTCCCATCAAAAATTCGAATAAGACAAATTGCACCCTTAAAGTTGTCATAGTGGCTGTCAAATATCAATGCCTTAAGAGGCTTTGTTTCATCTCCAACTGGTGCAGGAATTTTTGTTATGATTGCTTTCAAAACTTGATCAATGTTTGTCCCTTCTTTTGCTGAAATGCATGGACAATCTTCGGCATCAAAGCCAATGACATCTTCAATTTCAAGTTTGACTTCTTCAACTCTTGCTGAAGGCAAATCAATTTTGTTTATGACTGGCACTGTTTCAAGATTATTATCAAGTGCAAGATATGTGTTTGCCAATGTTTGTGCTTCCACACCTTGAGACGCATCAACCAAAAGTATTGCTCCCTCACAAGCAGCAAGAGAACGAGAAACTTCGTAGGTGAAATCGACATGACCTGGCGTGTCAATCAAATTCAAAGTATATTCCTTTCCCTCAAAGTCATAGATAAGTCTTGTCGGAGCAAGTTTGATTGTGATACCCTTTTCTCTTTCAAGGTCCATGCTGTCAAGAATCTGACTTTGCATATCTCTCTTTGAAACTGTCCCTGTCATTTCAATCAATCTGTCAGCCAGAGTACTTTTCCCATGATCTATGTGTGCAATAATGCAGAAATTTCTTATTAAGCTTAAATCTTTCAAGTAATTTTCTCCTGATAAGATTATACACTATCACGCAAAAAGTTTCCAAACAAAATTTCTCAACAATCAAAAAATCAAACAAAAATAAAAAACTTTACAACTTTATTTTGAGAATATAACAAAATTTGTTATCATATTTGAAAAGGAGTTTGTGAATGGGAAAATTATATTTCAAATATGGTGCAATGGGTTCTTCCAAAACTGCTTCTGCCTTGATGTGCAGATTCAATTATATGCAAAAGGGCATGAATGTTCTTTTGATGAAGCCTAAAATCGACACAAGATACAAAGAAAATGAAGTTGTTTCAAGAATAGGTTTAAGTGCTCCATGCTACGCTTTCTCATCAGATGAAAATCTTGAAAAATTTTTCGAAAAAGAAAATGAACTCAGCAAAATTGATGTAATTATTGTTGATGAATGTCAATTCTGCACAAAAAAACAAATTGAGCAACTCAGAAATTTAACAACCAAAGTTCCTGTTTTATGTTACGGACTTATGACAAACTTCAAGGGCGAACTTTTTGAAGGAAGTAAACGTCTTGTCGAAATCTGTGACAGTTTGTCAGAAATTAAGAGCATTTGCGAATGTGGCAGAAAAGCAACAATGAATGCAAGATTTGTCCGTGGACTCATTTGCACAGAAGGAGATGAAATCAGCATTGGTGCGGATGAAAAATATAAGGGTATGTGCTACCCTTGCTTTGTTAAAGAACAGAGAAAAGCAAAAATCTATGACAAAATAATCAAGCATCTGAAAATATTGAAAAATAAAGAAGATGCAGGAAATTGGTCAACAGATTTGCCAATGGACAATGTAGTTTTGCAAAAACCTTATGTCGTTTATGATGAAGATGTAAAAGCATTCGTTGACGATTTCAAAGATTTTGAAATTAAAAACCCAGAAAAGATTTTGCTTGTTGGAGATGACATCAATGCACTCCGCAAAATCACAATGAAAGACAAAGATTTTGATTATATGATGGCTCTCATTTCATATGTCCTTAAACTTGAAAAAATCAAACCAGGACTTCTCAAGGCACTGATTGAAGACAACACCATGACAAAATGGCTGAAACAAATCAAAAGAAGTGTTGACCACGAGGACTTTGAATAAGTTTATAAACAATAAATCAAACAAAAAAGCATATCAAATTGATATGCTTTTAATTATTCTTTTTCAGAAACAACCTCTGGATTTTTAACATTTTTACTTTTTATAATTTTAGAAATAAAATAACCCAAGCCTAAACATCCCATCACAAACATTGGCAAGAATGCTGAAAGCGATTGTGATAAAAGAGATTCATAACATGATTGAATAAGACTGGTTATAGGATTAGTATAATAAAAACTTAGATCCTCTTTTTTAATGTAATCAAACAAAACAATGAGAAAAGCAAAAGCAATGATTACACAAACTATAACTATAGACATAGAAATAATATTCAAAATTTTGATAATTTTTTCTTGTTTTGAATTTTTATATTTTATGCACTGCAAAATCATAGACAAGCTAACTAAAACCAAACTCAACAACATTAAAGAAATCAAAACAATAAAGCAAGTTCTGAACTTGGATTCTAGTCCAGTTTGTGATAAAAATGGGTCCCCACCACCATTAACGTTATAATAATATGGTTCGAATCTAAAGTTTAATAAGATTAAACCAACAAACCCAACGAAAGCAGATAACAATGCGACTGCAAAAATAATCGTCAAAATTTGCTTTACTAATCCTTTGCTGCTATTCATTATCTCTCCCCTAAATTGCTTTATTACTTGACTTTTTCCATGTATGAACCATCTCTTGTGTCAACTCTAATGATGTCACCTGTGTTGACAAAAAGTGGAACACGAATTACATAGCCTGTTGAAAGAGTTGCTGGTTTCAAAGAAGCCTTTGATGTGTCCCCTTGAATTCCTGGTTCTGTGTCCACAACTTCAAGTTCAACAAATGTTGGTGGATAAACTGCAAATGGAACGCCTTTATACATATACATTGTTGTTGGCATATTCTCAGTAACAAAATTCAAAGCATCTGCAACAGCATCTTTATTCAATGGCATTTGTTCATATGTTTCATTATCCATAAAATAATAAAGGTCGCCATCGTTGTAAAGATAAAGCATTTCTTTCTTTTCAATGACTGCATCTTGGAACTTGTCAGATGGATTGAAAGTTGTTTCCTGAACTTGTCCTGTCATAACATTTTTAATTTTCGCTCTAACAAAAGGAGAACCCTTTCCTGGCTTAACGTGCAAAAAGTCCACCACGTTGTAAACATTTCCGTCCATTTCAAAAGTTGTTCCTTTTCTAAAATCTCCTGCTGTAACCATAATCAATCTCCTATAAATAATTTATTAACAAATTTATTTTAACATACTTTATTTAATTTGACAACTAATTTGATTTAAATAATCCAAAAATACAAGTTTAAATTATTTGCTTTTGTCACCCATATCAATATATTTTTTATACTCTCCATTCAATGGACGAACAATATTTTCCAACTCTTCTTTCAATGTGTTTAAATCAACTTGGACCAATTCCTTTTGTTTATTGTTAAGTATTGATGTTGCCACACTATGACATAATGCACAAGCCAAGCACTTTGAAGCATAATCACCTGCCAAAGAAGCATTGGCGTGAGGTTTCCAATCATCACCTCTTTTTATCTCGAGCATTGAGTGGTCATATCTGTCTTTCTTATGTAAGTGAGTGGGAACTAAATAAAGACCATTTCCTTTTCTATAAACATAACATCTTTCTTTATTCTCAAAACTTTTGTATGTGTGAAAATTTCCATTTTCATCAGGCACAAGCATTTTCATTTCTTTTACGTCATCTGGAGAGATATCAACATTATTCATATCCTTTTTCAAATCATTCCATTCTTCTTGACCTATTGCCCACAAAAACATTCCGTCTGCATTGTCTTCCGGTGATGTTATATCCAAAGTCTTAAAAGGTAGATCCTTATTATCTGTGTAACTTGCATATGAAACAAGAAAAATTTGTTCCAATATTTTTTTCCTTTCAGGTTTTGAATATTTCAATTCTATCATTTTCTCTGTTACCAAGTCTCCAATAACTTTTGCAACAAAAGAGCCATAGCAGTGCGAAAAGATAGTTATATTTCTCAAGTTCTTTGCCGCTTCTGTTGTTTCTATTTTCTTCCCATCTGCAGAAATCAACGGCATGAAAAGTTTGTCAACAATATTCCTTAAAAATACTGATGTTTCTCTGACTGAATATTGATTGGAATATTTGATTGAAATGACATCAGCATCTTCATTAAAAGTTCCAAGCAAACTTTTAACAATTTTACAATAGCCATTTGCTTGACTGCTTCGAAATGTCCCCAAACCGCCCAAAATCAAAACAATAGGTTTTGTCATTTTGAAGTTTTCCAAGTCCACAATTTCCCAATTATGATTTTTTTCATTATTAACTCTTCTGCCTAATTCAATTACACTGCTATCCATCATATCTCCATAATTTAAGCTATTTATTATTTTTACACTTATTTAAATAAATATTTTTCATTATCACACTATCTTCAGCCATAGTTCCATTTGATTCACAAATAACATGACAATTTAAGTTATTATCAATCAAACAATCACAGAAAGGTTCAAATTCAGGCCCATAAACATTATCATCAAAAGTTAAATGCCTAATTTCGCCCTTTGGACCGTATTCAATTTTTGAAAAATGAACATGAGCGTTTCGCGTTCTGTCTTCTCCCAATTTCTCAAATGAATAATCAAAGATTCTTTGATAATCCACTTTCGCTTTCAATGTCCCTTGAGTCAAAGCATTGATGTGTCCAAAATCAAAAGTTGGCATAAGTTTTTCAGAAATCGTGCAAAGATCAATAATTTCTTTCCAAGTGCCAATTTGCATTGTTTTTCCCATAGTTTCTGGACAAATATACATACCCTGTCCGAGTTCTTTCTCAATTTCAGGCATAAATTCTTTAAATCTTTGCGTCATGAGCTTTACGGCATTATCTCTTGTTTCTTTTCCACAAGAAGCAGGATGGAAAACCATTCTTTTTGCACCAAATGCATGCATAAATTTTATGCCTGTTTTGATATATCCCAGTGATTTTTCGAACATAACAGGGTCTGGATTTGCAAAGTTGATAAAATATGGAGCATGGAGAGAAATCTCAATCTCATATTTTTTGAACTCTTCTCCAATCTGCTCTGCAAGTTCAGTTTTCATTCTGTAACCTTGTCCAAAACTATATTCAAACAAGTCAAGACCGTTTTCAAACTTTCCTTTCCCTTGCTCTGTCAACCACTTTGCAGTTTCCATGGTTGATTTATGTCCCTGTTCATAAAATGACAAACTGTTTCCAGCAGGTCCAAACAGAACTTTCCCCATATTGCCTCCTTAAAATCTTAATGTCAGTTTCAATTGTCCGTTCTGAATTTCGCCAATTCCAACAAATCCAATATCGTCATAAATTTTATATTTTCCGTTTTCTTTTTTGATTTTCAAAATTTGACCATTTAGAAGTTTTGAAGAATCTTCACTTGAAACAAAGAGATTTTCATAATCAAAGACTTCTTCACATGAAATCATGTCAAATTTGCCATTTTCAATGTCTTCCAAAGAATAAGCCTCTTTCAAATCAAACATTCCACATTTTGTGCGTAGTATGCATTGCATACTACCATAGGTTGACAGTTTTCCCGCCAAATCTCGACACAAACTTCTGATGTAGGTTCCACTTGAACATTCAACCAAAAACTTAAAAACATTCTCATCAACCTGCTCAAGAAGTTTAAAATCAAAAATTTCAACAGTTTTAGGTTTTAATTCAATGGTCTGTCCCTTTCGAGCTTCTTTATAAGCAACCTTTCCACCAACCTTTTTTGCTGAATATATTGGAGGCATTTGGTCATATCTTCCAATCATTTCTTTTATTGCTTTTTCAACATCTCTTCTTTCAATGTGACATTCTTTTTGTTTGATAATTTCCCCTGAAGTGTCAAGAGTATCAGTTTCAAATCCAAAAACAAACACAGTCTCGTATGTCTTGGTTTTGTTTAAAAAAAAGTCAAAAAGTTTTGTTGCATTATTGACAGTCACTGGCAAAAGCCCAGAACCCTCAAGGTCCAAAGTCCCCAAATGTCCACATTTTTTTGCTTTTAAAGAATGTTTGACAATGTTGACAACTTTGTTGGATGAAATTCCTGTTGGTTTATTTACAAGCACAATACCGCTTTTATCTCTCCCAACAAAATTATTTTCCATTCACAATCCCCTTTATCCATTTTGGCATCAGTTTTTTTAGTTCTTTCAAAGAAATTTCTGTTTCAAAAGCAGACGCACAAACATGTCCACCACCACCCATCCTAGTTGCAAAATTAACAGTGTTTAAGCCATTTGAACGTAAACTAAATTTGAAATAATTTTTTTTGTATTCAATTCCCAAAATAGAAAGTTCAACACCTTTAATTTTGACTAGATCATTGGTATAAACTTTGACATCTTCTTGGTCGGCACCAAGTCTTTGCAAATCTTTAAGTGTAATAATTGAGCAGACCGCCTTTTTACCCTCATAATATGTCAAGTTGTCAAGCATATATTTGTATATTTCAAGTTGTTGCTGAGTCTTATATCTATACAGAAAGTCGTAAACATGTTGAATTTCTGCTTTTTTATCATAAAGCAAAATGGCTGTTTCAAACACATGTCTTGTCAAATTGTTATGCAAAAATCTATCTGTATCTCCCATTAGCCCAGTGTATAGATAAGTTGCAATTGTTGGTGTGATTTTCAAATCACATTCAACAGCAAAATCTGTCAATATCTCACAAGTTGCAGCATAATCATCCATAATTAGATAATTTTTTGTCGGTAGCACGTCGCCTTCAACAATCTTATGATGGTCGATAACAATGATATTTTTACATTTTTCAACCTCAAAGACAAATTCTGATGCAAGACGACCAATTAAATGCAAATCAAGAATGATAACCAAATCAAAGTCCTCACTTTTGAAATCTGTCCTAACTTCTTCAAGTGGGAAGATGTTATCAAGATAACCCTTTCTATTCTTAATTGCGAAAATTTCAGCTTCTATATTCAAATTTCGACAAAACTCTCTCATTGCAAACATTGCACCATATGCATCTGGGTCTGGATTTTTATGTGCAAATATTGCAATTTTTTTTGCTAGTTTGATTTTTGCTAAAATTCTATTCATTGTCATCTGAAATTTCCTCCTCTGCAGGAATATTTAATGTCTTCAAAATTTCTTCAACTCTAATTGAATTTAATGTACTCTTGTCAACAATAAAATTGATTTTTGGAACTTGTGGCATATCAACCATTTGTGCAAGTTCCCTTTTGATGTAACCTTCACTCTTTTGAAGAACTTTGACAACTTCCCCTGCTTCCTCAGGCTTGACAACACTGACTTTTGCTTTGCAATATTTAAAATCAGGTGTGACATTCACTTCTGTGATGCTGACAATTTTATCAAGTCTTGGATCATTCATTTTTGTTTGTATAATTTCAATCAAACATCTTTGAATTTCGCTATTAGCTCTTTCCATTCTATTACTCATAACAACTCTCCTTTATAATAAGAAAAGGGCATAAAAACCCTTAATCTCTTTTAACTTCTTGTTTGATATAGCATTCCAAAATGTCACCTTCTTGGAAGTCAATATTATCTTTAAGTTTAATACCACATTCAAAGCCTTTTGCAACTTCGCTCTTTTCATCTTTGACAATTTTCAAAGAATCAATGATACTTTCACCAATTATATCATTCTTACGTTTAATCTTAGCAATTCCATTTCTTTGAATTTTTCCATCAAGCACATAACTTCCTGCAACTTTTCCAGCAGAAGACAATTTGAAGATAACTCTAATTTCAGCACTGCCGACATATTTTTCTTCGTATTTGATTGCCATCATGCCTTTTGAAAGTCTTGTGATTTGATCAACAACTTCATAGATGATTTTTGACTCAATCACAGGCACTTTTAAGCTGTCTGCCATTTGAGAAATTTTGCTTGATGTTTTGATGTTGAAAGCCACAATGGTTGCACTAGTGGTTTGAGCAAGAATAACATCACTTTCTGTGATTGCACCTGCAGCACTATGCAAACAAACAACCTTCACTTCATCATTTCTGATTGCTTCAAGTGATGCCTTCAAAGCCTCAACAGAACCTTGAGTGTCTGCTTTGATGATGATATTGAGATTCTTAAGATTTCCTTCATGAATTCTTGACATAAAGTCATCAGCACTAACACCAGAGGTGTGTTTTGCTCTCTCTTGTTTGATCTTGTTGATTCTTTCGTTAATAACTTGTTTTGACAAACTTTCTTCAACTGCATAAACAGCATCGCCTGAGTTTGGAACTTCATTGAAGCCCATAACAGCCACAGGTGTTGAAGGTCCAGCCTTTTTAACTGCCTTACCATTCTCATCAAACATAGCCTTAACCTTTCCGAATGTGATTCCGGACATGATTGAATCTCCAATTTTCAATGTTCCATTTTGAACGAGAACTGTTGCAACAGCACCTCTGTTTTTGTCAAGTTCTGCTTCAATAACAGTTCCTGTTGCCATTTTGTTTGGATTGGCTTTCAAATCTTCCATTTCGGCAACAAGCAAAATCATTTTCTTGAGTTCATCAAGCCCCATTCCAGTCTTTGCAGAAATAGGAACACAAATTGCATCACCACCCCACTCTTCAGGCAAAACATCATGTTCAGCAAGTTGCTGTTTAACTCTTTCAGGGTTTGCTTCTGGTTTATCCATTTTGTTTATTGCAACAATCATTGGAACTTTTGCTGCTTTGATGTGATTGATTGCTTCAACAGTTTGAGGCATGATTCCATCATCAGCGGCAACCACAAGAATGGCAATATCAGTAACTTCTGCACCTCTTGCACGCATAGCAGTGAACGCAGCGTGTCCTGGTGTGTCAATGAAGGTGATTTTTTCTCCATTGAAAGAGATTTGGTAAGCACCGATTTTTTGTGTGATTCCACCCGCTTCTCCAAGCACAACATTTGTCTTTCTGAATGCATCCAAAAGTGAAGTCTTACCATGGTCAACGTGTCCCATAACTGTGACAACTGGAGGTCTTTTAACCAAATTTTTGTCATCATCTTCTTCTTTTGAAGCGTCCAAAAGTTTTTCTTCGTATGTCTTGTCAAGTTTAAGTTCCAGCGTCACACCAAGTTCACCAGCAACAAGTTCACAAGTGTCAAAATCTATAGTGCTGTTTATTGTTGCCATAATGCCGAGAAGCATAAGTTTCTTAACAATTTCTGCAACTGGTTTTCCAATTTTTTCACTTAATTCTTTGACTGTAACTTCTCTTGAGTTTAAAACTGCATGAGTAATTGTTGGAGCAACAACAGTGGCAACTTCTTTCTTCTTTTTGATAAGCTTTCTTGAGCCCATTGTTGTTTCTTCAAAACCTTCATCGTCCATAACCAAAATGTTGTTTTGTTTTGAAAGATTTGCTCTTTGTTTTGCGCTTATTCTCTTGCTTTCATCAACATTTCTTCTTTGTTTATTTTTGTTTCCAAAGTTACGCTCTGGTTGAGCCAAAACAGCACTGCTTTCTGTTGGCGTTGGAGCAAAAGATTTGAAATTATTTGCCCTAGTAGACACAAAAGAATTGTTTTTAGGACGATTTTGTCCACCCTGTCCCTGTGCGTTTCTGCCATAAGGAGCATTGCCATTTCTGTTAAAGTTGTTTCCTCCGAAATTTCCTTTTTGCTGAAATCTTCCTTGTTGGTTTCCAGCATTATTGAAATTGTTGCCATTTCTTTGGAAACGATTATTGTTGTTTTGTCCGTCAAACTTGCGGAAATTATTATTTTGATTATTGCCCTGTGAAAAAATCTTGTTTTCTTCTTTCTTTGTCTCTTTAGGCTTTAATTCTGCTTTTTGAACAGTTTCAACTTTTTCTTGTTCAGCTTTCAAAGCTTCCGCTTCTTTTGCCTTCTCAGCTTTTTCAAGTTCCGCCTTTCTTGCTTCTTCCTCTCTTTGCTTTGCTTGTTGCTGAGCCTGAAGTTTTGTTTTGCGTTCTTGAATGGATTTAGAAAAAGCGTCAATATCCACCTTTGCTTGTTTTATTGACAATAATAAATTCTGCAAAGAACCATCTCTTTGTATGTTGTTTATAGTTTTAAGTGCGTTTAATTGTTGTGATGCCAAATTGTTATTCTCCTTTTAACAAACATTCGATAATATTTTCGCTTATTGCTTTGTTTTTAATTCCCAAAACTTTGCAATTTTCAATTGAAACAAGTTTTCCTAAATCATCAATCTGAAAAAGTGGAACACCTTTCTTTTTTGAGAGATAATTCATTTCTCTAGAAAGTGAATTTCCTGCATTTTTGTCCATCAAAATCAAGTAAAGTTTTTTTGCATATCCAGACAAGTCATCTTGTCCTACAATGACATAACCTGCCTTTCTTGCTATGTTGATCAATCCACTAATTTTGTTCAATCTCTTCTCCAATCATTTGATAAACACTCTGAGGAACTTCGCATTTGAAAGCTTTATTCAAAGATTTTTGTCTGTAAAGCTTTTCAAAACATTCTTTAGATTTGCAGACATATGCACCCCTGCCGTTAGCCTTTCCAGTTTTGTCAACAAAGATTTCTCCTTCTTTATTTTTGACAATTCGAAGAAGTGTTCGTTTGTCGCTTTGCCCACGACAAACAATGCACATTCTGATTTTTTCTTTTGGTTTATTTTGCATAAACAAACCCTCGCTTTATTCTTTATCGTCCAAATCTTGAATTTCGTCAAATTCATTTTCAATCGGTTCAAGTTCTTCCAAATCGCTCATGTCAAAAGAACTGTCATCAGAAAGTTCTGTAAGTTCATAGTCAACATCTGTGTTGTCAACATCAGTCTTTGGCTTGATGTAACTTTCAGGTTTAACATCAATTTTCCAGCCAGTAAGTTTTGCAGCAAGTCTGACATTTTGTCCTTGTTTTCCAATTGCAAGTGACAACTTGTCATCTGGAACAATAACTTGTGACATATTCAAACTGTCATTGGTTTCAACAGAAAGAACTTTTGCTGGTGAAAGTGCTCTTGCAATATATTCAAGTGGATCATCAGAATATTCCACAAGGTCAATCTTTTCGCCATTAAGTTCGTTCACAATAGTGTTGATTCTGTTTCCTCTGTTTCCAACACAAGCACCAATAGCATCAACATTTGGTCTGTCGGAATAGACAGCAACCTTTGCTCTATTTCCTGGGTCACGAGCAATGTTCTTGATCTTAACTTCACCACTGGCAATTTCAGGAACTTCCAATTCAAACAATTTTCTAACAAATCCAATGTTGCTTCTTGAAACTTGAATTTGTGGTCCTTTGAAAGAGTCTTTAATTTTCTTTACATAAACCTTAACTCTGTCACCTACATTAAATTTGTCGCCAGGAATTTGGTCGTTTTTCATCATAACGCCTTCAGTGTTTGTTCCTGCAATTTGAACATAAACATTTTCGTCATCAACTCTTTTAACAATTGTTGTCAAAAGTTCGTCTTCTTTCTCTGACAATTCACTTATGGCATTTTGTCTTTCCATTTCTCTAAGTTTCTGCATAACAACCTGTTTTGCAGTTTGAGCAGCAATTCTTCCAAAATCTTTTGTTGATTCTTCAACTGCAACAATGTCACCAACTTTGTATGACTTCTTTTGTTGTCTTGCCTCTTCCAAAGAAATTTCTTTGTCAGGATCTTCAACTTCTGCAACAACAGTTTTGTATGAGAAAATTCTGATGGTGTTTCTTTCTGGATAAAGTTTAACCATTGCAGATTTTGCTTCACCATACATCTTTTTATAAGCGGAAGTCAATGCTGTTTCCAAAGTTTGAATGAAAACTTCTTTGTCAATTTTCTTTTCTGCCTCAAGTTCATCAAGAGCCTTGAAAAAATCTTTATTTACCATTTTCTATGTTTCTCCTTAAAATTTAATAACAAGTTTGATTGATGCAATTTTATCTCGGTCTAAATTAATGCTTTCCTTATCAGTTTTGATAGTGACAGATTTTTCATCAAAACTTTCCAAAACTCCGGTAAACAATTTCTTCCCGTCCAGTTTTGCAAACAAAGTCACATCAACTTCATTTCCAATGTTTCTAGATAAATCTCTGTCAGTTTTGAGTGGTCTGTCAAGACCTGGTGAACTCACAACCAAAGTGTAAGGTTTGTCATCTGTTGGATTGATTTCGTCAAGAATTGGGTCGATTTTTTTGTTTACAATTTCACAATCATCAACAGTAACGCCACCGTCTTTGTCAATTGTGAAAATCAAAGACATTCCCCCATTTTCTTTTTCGTAACTCACTTCAACAAGTTCGTAACCCATTTCTTCAATAACAGGTCTGAGTTTCTCTTCGCAAATTTGTTTAACTTTTGCCATTTAAACCTCCAAAATTGTCTACTTAACACAAAGAGTGAGCAAAAATTTGCCCACTCCTTGTCAAGATATAAATATTATAACCTAAAAAAACATAAAATGCAAGACAATTTTACATAAATTTAAGAATTTTTAAGTCGATTAAATCAAAAAAACGGAAAAACAAATCAAGTTTAAACTTCATTAAGTTTCAAAAGAACTTGTGCAGTTGCAAAAGCATCATTCCAAGCCCTGTGTGCTCCTTCCAATGTAAGTCCCAAAGCCTTAACAACTGTTCCAAGATTAAACCTTGAAATTTTAAGTCTTGAAACTCTTGCTTCATTCATTGTGTCGATGATTTCATTGTCAAAAACAAGTCCAACATTTTCGCCTTCTCTGCGAATGAATTTAATGTCAAAGCCAATTATGTTGTGTCCGCAAAGCACACAACCCTTTGAAAACTCATAGAAGTCTTTGATAACCAAATCAATCGGTGGAGCATCATCCAACATTTCGTCAGTTATCCCCGTCAAATTGATAACCTCATATGAAAGTTTTTTTGTCGGCTTGACGAAAGTAGAGAATTTCTCAATGATGTTTCCATTCTCAATCTTAACCGCACCAAGTTCAATGATTTGGTCAGTTGCTGGGTCAAGTCCTGTGGTTTCAATGTCAAAAACAACAATCGTTCTGCCAATAATCTTTTTGTTATATTTGTCCACATGTTCAAACATCGTATCTTGTTCCATTGCAGTAAGTTTTTCAATTTGAACAACTGGTCCTTCATGCTTATATTCTTCTTTTGTTATTTCTTCATTCCTTTGAACCTCAGTTGCCAGTGCAATCTTGTCAACATAAAGACAAAGTTTGTTCATTTGGTTGAATTTGACATCCCCATGAACCAAGACATACATATACTCTTCAAGTGCGTCCATGTCTTTTTCATTTTTCTTTGAGCAGAAATAGATGCAATCCATTCTTCCCTTACCGTCAGCAATTTGGAAATTGTAATACGCCTTTGGTTCGCCAGCATGTTTGCCAGTCTTTCTGATAAATTCTTTCCTTTCAATTTTTTTGATGTAGCCAGCAACAATCACAGAATTTTTTGGTGAGGTAATAAATGAAAGATATTCCGGTTTTGGAGTGATTCCACTTCCAATCACATCTTTGATGATTTCAACATTATATCTCTGTGCCACTTTGTATCTTGTCTTCATTTCGACATTTTCAATGTCAACTTCGTCAATAAGATTTGGATTTTCAATCAGATTGATAACAAACTCAACCAAGAAATTATCCTTCAAGAATTTTGCAAGTTCGGAAGCTATCTTGTGTTCCCCAAAAAATTCAACCATTCTTGAACTCAATTCAATGTCAACGAGAACGTCAATTTCTGTGATTTTGATTGACACATTTTCATCATTGACATAAGTTGTGACAAGTTTATATTTGCTTTCAAAATTGTTCTGAATTGCCTTTCTAATCAACCTTTCTTCAAGAAAGACTCTCATAAACTTGACTTTGAGTTGCATCTTTTCAAAATTCAAATTTTGTTTAAGCCAATTTGTGATTTCCTTCTTGTCCGAATCTGTAAGTTCTTTTTCTGTTGAAGGATATAAAAAAGTTATCGTGCAAATTCCCTCACGCTTCTTCACAACAACATCTTTCAGTTGAAGGTTTTCATATTTATCGCCAAATTCAGCGTTAAACTCTTGTTGAAAATTCATAACATAATCATTCTAGAATATAAACAACTTTTTGTCAAGTACAAAAAAATTCCATGCATGAAAAAAGCCTGACAGAGTCAGACTTTAAAGAACAAAGTGTAGAATGTCGACAATTATGACAAATGCGAAAAGAATACATATGCCGACAAAGTGTATCATGTTTTCCACTTTGCGGTTGATTGGTTTTCCTCTTATCCATTCAATTAATGTGAACAGAACATGAGAACCATCAAGCGCTGGGAACGGCAACAAGTTGAAGACAGCCAAGTTTGCCGCAATAAGCGGAATGAAAATCAAAAGATATGACAAACTTTGAGAAGCAAAAGTCGCAATCGTCGAGATTGTCGCAATTGTTCCGCCCATTTCAGTGATTGGAATTTGGAAAGTAATAAGCATCCACAAACTCTTCAAAACAACCCAAGCAAAACCAAATGCCATTTCAAAAGAACGACAAAATCCCGACCAAGCATCATAGACATAAGCAACTGTGCAAGGTTCTTCATCTTCAGAAGATTCAAGTCCAATCAAGCAATTGATGTAATCATTACCTGCTGAATCCTGAGCCATAACAGGATAAACCACAATTGTCAAATCAACCCAATCTCCGTCACGAGTTACAGACATTGTGAAAGTATATTTTTCAGCATCAAGACCATTTTCTTCATAATAATCTTGTGCCAAAGATTTTTGTTCATTGACAAGAGTGACAAAATTCTCCCCAAAAGCAAAGTCAATTTTTTTGCCATCAATTTTTCTTATGACATCACCCTCTTCATATGGATTGACATAAATTGTTTGATCATATCTCACAATTTGTGGAACGTCATATCCTATTGTGCACAGCAAAATCCAAGAGAAAATGATTGCTGTGATAAAGTTTGCAGTCACGCCTGCAAGAAAAACCAGAATTCTTTTCCAAGGTTTTTGATTGTTGAATGCAGTTGGAGATTCAGACTCTTTCTCATCATCTTCACCTTCAAAAGCACAATATCCCCCAAGTGGAAAAACACGCAAAGAGAATTTTTCGCCAGTCTTTTTTCTTGTATGGGTAAAGATTGGAAAACCAAATCCAATAGAAAATTCTGTTATCTTGAACTTGAGAATTTTGCCAACCACATAGTGACCAAATTCATGGATAAGCACCATAAACAGCAAAATCACAATAGCAAGTATAATGTACCAAAAAATCATCTTAAAATCCTTAAATTAAAGTCGATGTAGGTCTTTTGTTTAGATGGCAAAAATCCAGAAAGCAATCAAGATATATGGTGCCATAAAGATGTAAGAGTCAATTCTGTCCAAGATTCCACCTTGTCCAGGCAAAATTTTTCCACTGTCCTTAACTCCCGCTCTTCTTTTGATTACAGACTCAAACAAATCTCCACATTGTGCAACAACAGAGCCAACAAGCACAATGATTAAATATGCCCATATTGGGAAGATTTCCATAAATGGAGCAAATGATTCAACGCAACCGAAAATAAGATAAACACAAGCGCCAAAAAGAACTGTCCACAAAACACCGCCCACTGCGCCAGAAACTGTCTTTCCTGGGCTTACTTTTGGACACAATTTCTTTCCACCAATGACAGAACCTGTGAGCATTGCAAAAGTGTCTGTAAACATTGGAATTGTTATTGCAGTAATCAAAACAAACAATGAAACATTTGAAGTGATGTCTTCAAGTCTAGACAAAGGCATGTCCATAAAGTGGTTTAGGAAAATGAAAAGCAAGAACAAAAATGCAGGATAAACAAAAGTGATGAGTGTGTTAAGAGCTTTCTTGAATGCAAATTTTCTAACTGACATATTTGTGATATTTCTTATGGACATTTCATTCAAAAGTGCCTTCTTTCTGCAAAGTCCAACCAAAAATGCAAGAAGTGACACAACAAGCATAAGACCAACATCAATCAAAAGTGTGTAAAGAACCCAGAAAAAGTTTTCTGTTGCACCCGCATAGAAAACACCAACCAAATTTGCTGCAAGCAAAAGCGATGGGAAAAATATCGCCAAAACTTGATAGTTATAAAGACCAGTTTTGCTCAACAGTTTTGACATCTCATAACTTGCTATGCAGGCTATAATTGCAAAAAAGGCATCAAAGAAATAATCGCTAACATAAATTTTTAACACAAACAAAAGCACTAAAACCAGCACAATTGCAATCGATGTATAAATTCGTTTTTTCATTACTTTCCTCCAAATCTTCTGTTTCTCTTTGAAAATTCTTCAAGTGCTTTATATAATTCTTTCTTACCAAAATCAGGCCAACAAGTTTTTGTGAAATAAAGTTCGCTGTATGCCATTTGAAACAGCATAAAATTTGAAACTCTCATTTCACCGCTTGTTCTGACAAGAAGATCAATGTCTGGAGAAGGTGCAGAATATAGATTTTCTTTCAAATTTTCAACAGTAATTTTCTTCTCGCCCTTTTCAATAAGACTGTTCACTGCATGAACAATGTCATCTCTGCCACCATAATTCATGGCAAGATTAACAACAAGTCCGGTGTTGTTTTTGGTTTTTTCCATAGCCTCAGTCAAGATATTTCTCAATTTTTCAGGAAACCTTGACAGCTCGCCCATTGCGACAAACTTGATGTTTTTATCTTCAAAATTGTCTTGATTTTTCTCAACAAGGTTGTATGCAACTTCAAAAATGTAATCAATTTCCTTTTTCTCTCTGTTCCAATTTTCAGTTGAAAAACCAAAAAAAGAAGCATATTTGATTTCTTTGATTTCAACAATTGAATTGATAATGTTTTTGAGTGCAACACCGCCCTGTTTATGTCCCATCATTTTGTTCAGTCCGCGTCTAACAGCCCAACGCCTGTTCCCGTCCATGATGAAAGCAATATGTGTCGGAATATTCTGAGACAATTTCTTTTTCTTAAACATAACCACCCTTAGAATTCAGTATTGTTCTTTTGCTTAAACTTTCATAACCTCTTCTTCTTTGTCTTCGGCAAGTTTGTCCGCCAAATCGGTATATTTGTCAATAAGTTTTTGAACTTCTTTTTCACTTGATGCATATTCGTCTTCTGAAAGTTCTCCGTCTTTCTTCATGCTTTTCAACATATCAAGAGCATCACGACGAACATTTCTCATGGCAACTTTGGTCTCTTCACAAATTTTCTTGACGTTCTTAACAATTTCTTTACGTCTTTCTTCTGTAAGCATAGGGAAAACAAGACGAATTGTCTTTCCATCATCAGTTGGAGTGATGCCAATATCTGACTGAGAAATTGCCTTTTCAACATTTTTAATTTGAGAAGCGTCCCAAACATTGATATTCAAAATTCTTGCTTCAGAAACAGTAACCGTTCCCATTTGAACAATTGGAGTTGGCACCCCATAATATTCTACCATAATCTTATCCAAAATATGTGGATTGGCTCTGCCCGCTCTAATAACAAGATATTCATTTTGTTGGTGTAAATATGCTTTTTCCAAATCTTCCTTGCAATTTGAAAAAATTTCATCAACCATTTCGTTCATAAATTCTCCTTTAATTTGTTTCCATTTTTTTGCAAAACGCAAACATTTGCACAACAAATAACAATTTTTCTGTTATAACTAGAATCCCAAATTGCTTGCAAGAGTGAGTGCGACGTCGTTTCAATGCTTGTGTGAAATGCGAACTTCAGTGAGCATTGCGTAGCAAATAAAATGTGAAACATTTTCTTCACATAAGCATTATAAC
>ERZ1090879.493-NODE-493-length-24793-cov-5.572722_pt1 | contig 24793 bp, 21 predicted proteins | sample MGYA00478472_ERZ1090879 | MGnify/ENA primary metagenome ERZ1090879 (study PRJEB33644, sample SAMEA5815723) | chicken gut metagenome | biome: Chicken; feature: Gastrointestinal Tract; material: Caecum | place: Ireland | collected 2019-01-01 | study: A study of the... | reverse complement strand
TACTTTTTCATTTCGGAGATGAGGGGCAGGATCTCGGCGGCGTGCGTCTTTAAGCTGACCTTGTTGGCGACGAGGCGGGCGGAGATGTCGAACACCTCTTCGAGCACGGCGAGCCCGTTGGCGCGCAGCGTGCCGCCCGACTGCACGATGTCGAAGATGACATCTGCAAGGCCGGTGAGCGGCGCCAGCTCGATGGAGCCGTTGAGCTTGATGATCTCCGCGTCTGCGCCGCGGGAGGAAAACAGCTTTTTCGCCGTGTGCGCGTACTTTGTGGCGACGCGCAGGTGCGCGGCGTCCGCAAAGTTTTTCATGGACGGGAAGCCCGCCACGCACAGCTTGCAGCGTTCGAAGTTCAGATCGAGCATCTCGTAGAGATCGGCCTCCGCTTCGAGCAGCGTGTCTTTGCCGACGATGCCGATGTCGGCGATGCCGTATTCGACGTAGGTGGGAACGTCTGCCGGTTTTACGAAGAAAAAGCGGAACGCCTTGTCCGGCGTTTCGAGGACGAGCTTGCGCGTTTCCTCTTTGAGGATGCCGGCGCGGATGCCGCATTTTATGAAGATGTCTGCGCAGGAATGGGCGAGCCGACCCTTTGCGAGGGCGAGGTTGAGCATATTATCTCCCCTCCTTTTTTCCCAGCGCGCGCAGAACGCGCATCATGCCGAGGGCGAAGCCGACGGCGGGGAGCTCCCTGCCGAACTGGCCGCACAGGCCGTCGTACCGCCCGCCCGAGAGAACGGGCGCCCCGACCCCCTCCGCAAGCCCCGTGAACACGATGCCCGAGTAGTAGGAAAGGCTCTTGACGGTGCCGAGGTCGAAGGAGACGTACTTTTCCGCCCCGCGCGCTTTCAGGCAGGCGTACACTTCGCCGAGGCGGGAGAGCGCGGAGAGCGCCATCTCGTTATCGGTGAGCGACTTCGCCCTTTCGAGCACGGAAACGTCGCCGAACAGCGAGGGAAGGGCGAGGATGGCCGCCTGCGCGCGGGCGCTCGCGCCGTTCCTGCGCAGGGCGATCTCGGTGTTGACGGCGTCTTTCGCGTTGATGTAGCCGCGGATCTCTTCCGCGGCCGCCTCCGAAAGGCCGCTGCCCTCTAAAAGCCCCTTATAAAAGCCGACGTGGCCGACGTCGATGATAAACTCCTGAAGGCCCGCCTCGCGCAGGCATTCGGCGGCGAAGGAGATGACGGCGGCGTCTGCCTCCGCGCCGCCTTCACCGAACAGCTCGACGCCCGCCTGAAAGACTTCGCGGTCGGAATTGCCGCCGGCGGAGAAATCGTAGATGTCGGTGAAATAGCACAGCCGCGCGCTCTCCGCGCGCAATTTTGTCGCCGCGATGCGCGCGCAGGCGAGGGTCATGTCCGGCCGCAGTACGATGAGCCTGCCGTCTTTGTCCGTCAGTTTGAACATCTTTTCCTGCCCGACGGCGCTGCGGATGCCCGCATAGGTGTCGTAATATTCGAGGCCCGCCGAACGCACGAAACGGAAACCCGCCGCGGCGAATTTGCCGCGCAGGCGCGCTTCCAGCGCGTCCAGCCGCTCACACTCGTCGGGCAGAATGTCCCTCACGCCTTCCGGCAATCTGAAATAAGCCATTTTGATCCTCCGCCTTGCGCATATGCGCCCGTGCGCACATCCGGCCGCGCGCCCGCGTTCTTTCCGCTTTATTTTACCATTTTTTGCGCCCGCCTGTCAATGATATGAAAAAACCGCCCGCAAAAAAGAGGCGGTTTTCGGGAAATGACTGCACGGTTTTCGCCGCGCCGTCATCTGCGGCGCGCTAATTCAGCACCACGTCTGCAAGGGCGGCATATTTTTTTGCGGCGACGGCGCGCAGCGCCTCGGTGCCGGGGCAGGACACCGCCTCGTCCGCGAGCTTTTTCGCCGTGAAGATGACGGAGGAAGGATAGCGCAGGTTTTTGATGTCCGAAAGCATCTTCCCGCTCTGGCGGGTGCCCAGAAAATCTCCGCCGCCGCGCATTTCGAGATCGGCTTCGGCGATCTTAAACCCGTCGGTGTTGTTCTTTATGACGGCGAGCCGCGCGCGCGCCTCCTCCGAATCGGTGCCCATGAGCAGGAAGCAGTAGCTCTTTTTGCTGCCGCGCCCCACCCTTCCGCGGAGCTGGTGCAGCTGCGAAAGCCCGAAACGCTCCGCGTTATAGATGACCATGATGGTCGCGTCGGGCACGTCTATGCCCACCTCTATGACGGTGGTGGATACGAGGCAGTCGTACTGCTTTGCCTTGAAGGCCGCCATGATCTCCGCCTTTTCCTTCTCCTTCATGCGCCCGTGCAGCAGTGCGAAACGCACGCGGGGAAGGCGGGCGCGCAGTTCGTCGTACAGCTCGGTGACGCTCATGAGGGAGCCCTCTTCGTCGCCCTCGATCTTGGGGCAGACGAAGTAGCTCCGGTTGCCCTTCGCCGCTTCCTGCCCGATATATCCGAGCATGTCGTCGTACTTGCGGGAAGGGACGATGCCCGTGACGACGGGCGCGCGCTCGGCGGGCTTGTCTTTTATCTCGGTGATGTCGAGGTCGCCGTAAAAGATGAGGGAGAGGGTGCGCGGGATGGGCGTTGCGGACATGACGAGCATATCCGCGCCCGCGCTCTTTTCGCCGAGGGCGGAGCGCTGCGCCACGCCGAAGCGGTGCTGCTCGTCGCAGACGCAGAAGGCGAGGTCTTTCGCCGCCACGTCGCCCTGCAGGACGGCGTGCGTGCCGCACAGCACGGAAATTTCGCCGGAGGCGAACGCCTTTTTGATCGCGCGCTTTTCCGCCGCGGGCGTGGAACCGGCGAGGAAGGCGGCGGGATATTCGGGGAGATAGCGCTGCACGAGGGCGAAGTTCTGTGCGGCGAGTACCTCCGTCGGCGCGAGGAACGCCGCCTGATGCCCGCTCTTTACCGCCATGAAGATGCCCGCGAGGGCGACCGCCGTTTTGCCGCTGCCGACGTCGCCCTGCAAAAGCCTGTTCATGCGGGTGGGCGCGCGCAGGTTTTCAAAGACTGCCCTGACCGCCGCCTTCTGCCCCGCCGTGAATGGGAAGGGAAAGCGGGCGGCGAAGTCTGCCACGTCCTGCCCGGTGCAGGCGTAGGAAAAGGCGCGGGGATCCTCTTTGCCGCCCTTGATGAGGCGGAAGGCGGAGATGAGGATGAAATACTCCTCGAGGGCGATGCGGGCGGCGCCCTCTTCCGCCTCGGCGAGCGTTTGGGGGGCGTGTACCTTGCGGTATGCCTCCGCGAGGGAGGAAAGCCCGTATTTGTGCGCGAGCTGCGGCGGCACGACGGTTTGCGGCGGGCAGGCGGCAAGCGCGGCGCGGACGGCGTCGCGCACGCAGCGCTGGGTCAGCGCGCCTTTCAGCCCGTACACGGGGACGATGCCCTTTAAGCGGTAGTTTTTATCCCGCGGTTCAAAGGAAGGGTTGACCATAGAGGGCGCGCCCGTGCCCCACTTGTTGGTGATGCGGCCGTAAAAGAGGTACTCTTCCCCCGCGCGCAGGTTGTTTTTTACATAGGGCGCGTTGAACCAGACGGCGGAAAAGCGTTCGCCGCCCTGGTCGCACCACACCTTTACGAAGGGCCGACGGCCGTAGACGGACTGCGGCTCGGTCATGACGCGGCAGGGAAGCAGGACGATGTCGTTGTGGTAGCACTGCGAGAGCTTCTGCTGCTGCGTGAGGTCGAGATAAGAGCGCGGAAAGTACCGGACGAGATCTTCTGCGGTAAAAATATTCAGTTTGTTGAGGTCTTTTTCCCTTTTTTCGGAAATGCCCCGCAGTTCTTTCAGCTGCAAGCCGCGCCTCCTTCAAGAGAGATCCGCAGAGCGCCGCGCGGGCGGCGCCGGAAATCATCAAAAAACGGCGGGTTTTGCCCCGCCGCGTTCTCTTCCGTTTTTTATTCGAGCGATACGATGTAATAGTAGATGGGCTGGCCGCCGAAGTGGAAGTCTACGTCGCAGTCGGGGAACTGCTCCCCCACGCGCGCGGCGAGCGCCTCTGCCTGCTCTTCGGAGACATCCTGCCCGTAATAGAGGGTGATGATCTCGTGCGAGCTGTCTTTCAGCCTGCCGACGAGGGAAAGGAGGGTATCCTCCACGTTGTTCCCTTTGGCAAGGATCTTTTTGTCGTCAAGCCCGATGATGTCCCCTTCTTTGAGGTCGAACCCGTTGACGGAGGTGGAGCGGACGGCATATGTAACCTGCCCCGCGCGCACGTTGTCGATCGCGTGGATCATGTCCGTCTTGTTCTCTTCGGCGGAGGCTTCGGGGTTGAACGCGAGCGCGGCGGCAAAGCCCTGCGGCACGTTTTTGGTGGGGATGACGTGTATGGTGCGCTTTTCGACGAGCGCCTTCGCCTGTTCGGCGGCAAGGATGATGTTTTTGTTGTTGGGGAACACGAATACGTGCTCGGCGTTGATCTTCTGCACGGCGGAGGCGATGTCGCTCGCGCTCGGGTTCATGGTCTGCCCGCCCTCGATGACGCGGTCTACGAGCAGGTCTTTGAAGATGGCGGCAATGCCCTCGCCCGTACAGATGGCGAGCATGCCCATCTCCTTCTTTTCCGCCTCGCGCTTGGCGCGCAGCGCCCTGTTCTGTTCGAGCATATTTTCGATCTTGACGCGGTCGAGCTCGCCCAGTTCGACGGCGTATTGCAGCGCAAGCCCCGGGGTGTTCGTGTGGACGTGCACCTTGACCAGCTCGAGGTCTCCGATGCAGATGACGGAATCGCCGATGCGCATGAGCTTCTCTTTGAGGCGGTCTATATCGGCGAGAGTGGTGGATTTTTTCAGGTTGATGACGAAAAACTCGGTGCAGTAGGCAAACTCGATCTCACCGAGGTCGAGGTTGATGATGTCTGAATTGTCGCCGAACACGTCTTCGTCGGATTTGGACGCCTCGGGCGCGACATATTCTTCGGCGACCTCTTCGCCGTTGAGAACGCCCAAAAAGCCGCGGTAGATGCACAGAAGCCCCATGCCGCCCGAATCGACGACGCCCGCCTTTTTGAGGACGGGAAGGAGCTCGGGCGTCTGCGCGAGCGCCTCTTCGCCCTTTTTGATGACGTCGGCGAGGAAGTCGGAAAAATCGCGGTATCTGGACGCGGAATTGCGGGCAAACTCGCTCATCAGGCGCGCCACGGTGAGCATGGTGCCCTCTTTGGGCTTGGAAACGGCGGAATAGGCGACCCTGGTGCCGTTTTCCATCGCCTTCGCGAACGCCTTGATGGTGACGGTGTCCGCATTCTTGATCTCCGCGCAGATGCCGCGGAAGAGCTGGGAGAGGATGACGCCCGAGTTGCCGCGCGCGCCTTTCAGGGCGCCTTTGGAAACGGCGTCGCACATCTCGGAAAGGCGGTTGGACGTGCACCCGGACAGCTCGCGCACGGCGGACTGTATGGTCAGCGACATATTGGTGCCCGTATCGCCGTCCGGCACGGGGAACACGTTGAGCGAATCGACCTTCGCCCTGTTTATTTCAAGTACCCTGGCACCGGAGAGGATCATCTTCCTGAACTCGGTGCCGCCTATGGTTTTCGGCATGGAAAAACTTTCTCCTTTCAGCGAAAGAGGGAGGTCACAGCTTGACCCCGATAATGTTGACATTGACCGTATCGACGATCATGCCCGTAAACTTTTCGACGCGGTATTTGACGCCCTCTTTGAGGGATTCCGCCACGGCGTTGATGGAGACGCCGAACTTGATGATCACATACACGTCGATGTAGATGCGGTCTCCGCTGGTGGTGACCTTTACGCCCCTGCCCTGCGAAGGCTTGTTGAAGAGCTCGGCGAGGCTGTCGGTAAAACGGCGCGCGACGGTTTCGACGATGCCGTAACATTCCATCGCCGCCTGCGACGCGACCTTTGCGATCGCCATATCTGAAATTGTGATCTTGCCATAGGCATTGCTCGTATTTACAGACATAAAGAGGCCACTCCCGTATCGCCACTATTTTATACTATTTTCCCCTGTTTGGCAAGAGAAAATTTTACAAAGCGCGCTATTTTTTTATTTTTAATGAAATTTTGCCGAAAAAGAGGCAAAATTGATTGCTTTTTTTTTCGCTTTTTGGTATAGTATCCATGCTCGCTTCGGGCGGGCGGGGCGATGCTGCCCTGTTTTTTCTTTGAATCAACCTCGGAGGTGAGTTATATGTCGAGAGTATGCAGCGTATGCGGCAAGGGGCAGGATTCCGGCAACAACGTGAGCCACAGCAACCGCAAGACGAGGAGAACCTTCAAAGCCAACGTGCAGAAGGTCAAGCTCGTGAAAGACGGAAAGGTGGAATCCGCTTACGTCTGCGCCCGTTGCCTGAAAAGCGACAAAGTGGAGCGCGCGTAAGTTTCTACTTTTTATAAGAAACGCCGAAAGCGGCGGGAACAGGTCGTTACCCCCGCTTTTTTGGGTGTGGTGCAATATTCGATGACGGAGATATAGACGTCGTCGGCTATGAACTCGGTGAAGGCGCCGCTGCCCGTAACTTCTCCGCTGCGGGCGGAGCGGTCTTCGTAGGAAAAGGTGTACTCGGTGCCGTCTGCCTTGTACCCGAGCGCGACGGCGCCCGTGTAAGCGGACGGGTCGGGGAGGTTCACCTGGAATTTGTCCAGCGGCACCCGCTCGTTCCACGCGTACAGCGGCTCCGCCGCGAGGTACGGCTCTTCGGCGAGCGTTTTCCCCTCCATGCCGAGGGCGTCGTACACGGCGGCGGCGCCCTCCTCGTTCGCAATGCCTGCCTTTTCGGCAAACAGCGAACCGAACCCGTAGGTATAGGTGAAGACGACGCCGAAGGACTGTACCGGATCCACGAGAACAAAGGGAGAGACGACGTCTACGACCTTGCCCTCGACGGCGTTCCCCTCTCCGCTCTGCGAGATGACCCTGTACACGTCTCCGTCGCGGAAGTAGATCTCCCCTTCCGCGGGAACATATGCGGGGGCGCATGCCGCCGAGGACAGGAGAAACAGGCACGCCGCCGCGGCGGCGGCTGCCGTGAACATTCTTTTCACAAACATTTTCCGACCCTCCTTTTTCCGATACCATCATACTACAAAAATACGCGTTTGTCAATACCAAAACAAAAAAGAAAATACGGCGGGGAACAGACCGTTCCCCGCCGCTTTTTTTTCTTTGGTTTATCCTCTGTGCAGGATGCCGCGGACGCCCCGCAGCACGGCGCGCACCGCCGCAGGCGGCCTGACGCAGATGATGCGTATCATATGAGTTCCTCCCGCACGATGAATACGAAGAGCGTGCCTGCGTCGCAGACAATGTGCGCCGCATCCGCCTCGACCACGTTGCTGACGCCGCGGCAGCTGCCCGCGGCGAGCGTGAGGTCTTTGAGCGGATATTTGAGCCCTTCACTCTCTATGATATGCGCCTTCTCCCCCACGGGTGCGAGGGAAAGCGTTCTTCCGCGCAGATTTTTCCATTCCACCCTGCCGGAGGCGCAATAAATATCGGTGTAGTTTGTGTGCAGCGTCGCCTTCGCGCCGCGCAGGAACGCCGCGTACGCGAGCTGGAGATTGCCGAAAAAGTGGTCGTCTCTCCCGCCGCCGCAGCCGTAAATTTCTATCTCTTTATACCCGCGCGCAAGAAGGAGCCCGAGGGCGATCTCTCCGTCGGTGAAGTTCTTTTCCGCGGGGTAGACCTCCGCGCCCGCGGGGATGTAGCCGAGGGAGTCGAAGTCGCCCGCCTTTACGTCGATGCGCGTTCTGCCCTCCGCCCAGCGAAGGGCGCCGTCGCAGCAGACGGTAAAGCCCGCAGAGATCTCCCCTTTATACGGCTCGCCGTTGAGGAGGATGACGCCGCGTTCAGGCATTTTTCAGCCTCCGTATGGTGGCTGCCATGTCCTTTGCGCTGAACACGGTGTTGCCGGCGACGAGGATGTTGACGCCCGCGGCGATGACCTGCGCCGCGTTCGCTTCGGTGATGCCGCCGTCCATCTCGATATCGCAGGAAAGCCCGCTGCTTTCGAGGAAGGAATACGCCTCCTCCGCCTTTGCGAGGGTGCGCTCTATGAGCTTCTGCCCGCCGCGGCCGGGGTATACGCTCATGACCAGCAGCATATCGGCATACGGGAGGACGTCGTAAATGCTCTTTACGGGGGTATCGGGGCTAATGGAAAGCCCCGCCTTTACGCCCAGCGCGCGGATGCTTTGCAGTACCTCGCGCGTCTTGTCTATGGTCGCCTCGAAGTGGACGGTGATGCGGCTTGCCCCCGCCGCGGCGAACGTTTCTATCTTGTTCTGCGGCTGCACGCACATCAGGTGCACGTCGAGCGGGAGCGACGTGTGCCTGCGCACCGCCGCGACCATGTCGGAGCCGAATGTGATCTTCGGCACGAAAGACCCGTCCATCACGTCGCAGTGGATCATGTCCGCGCCCGCGCGCTCCAGTTTTTCCACTGCTGCGCCCATCGCCGCAACATCGGCAGAGAGAATCGACGGTGCTACGAGAAATACCCTCATATTTCACCTCCGCGGCCGCCCGCCCTTTTCCGGTGCGCGGCGGCAACTTTTATTACCCGTTTATCATAACAGAAAGCGGCAGTTTTGTCAAGGGGCGGGGAACGTTCCCCTGCCCCGTTTTCACGCTTTTTTGTCCTCGCCCTGCGTGCGGGCGCGCAGGTAGCCCGCGCGCAGCTGCCCGCAGGCGCCGCCGATGTCTGCACCCGTGCGGCGGCGCAGCGTCGCCGAAATGCCGGCGCCTTCCAGCGCGCCCAAAAAACGGTACGCCTGCTTTTCGGAGGTGCCTTTGAGCTTGCGTTCCTTCACCTCGTTGAGGCGGATGAGGTTGACGTGGCAGGGTCTGCCCTTCAGAAGTTTTGCCAGCGCTTCCGCGTGGGCAAGGTCGGCGTTTTCCCCCTCGATGAGGGAGTACTCGAAGATATAGCGGCGGCCGGTCTTTTCAAAATAATTGTCGCACGCTTTGAGGATATCGGCGATGGAAAAGGCGTTGGCGACGGGCATGGTGCGGCGGCGCTCCGCGTCCGCAGAGGCGTGCAGGGATACCGTGAGGTTGACGGGGATGCCCTCCTCCGCGAGGTCGTACATTCTGGGCACGATGCCGCAGGTGGAGAGGGAGATGTTGCGCGGGCTGATGCAGATGCCGCCCTGCGCGGTGATATTGCGCAGGAATTTTACGGTGTTTCCGTAATTGTCAAGCGGCTCGCCGCTGCCCATGAGCACGACGTTGGTGACGGCGCGCTTTTCGGGCGTGCCGCCGCAGCGGGCGTTGATGACGAGCACTTCGCAGAGGATCTCGCCGGCGGTGAGGTCGCGGATGAGCCCGTTCAGCCCCGAAGCGCAGAAGGTGCAGCCCATGCGGCAGCCCACCTGCGTGGAAACGCACTGCGTGTTGCCGTACTTGTAGCGCATGAGCACGCCCTCGATGAGGTTGCCGTCTGCAAGCTCGAAGAGGTATTTTTCGGTGCCGTCTTCGGCGGTGAGAACCTCGCGCACCTTTACGGGTTCGTCTTCGAAGCGTTCGAGAAGGCGGTCTTTGAAGGCTTTGGAAAGTTCGGTGATCTCCGAAACGCGCTTGCCGCGCATCAGGCCGCGGTACAGCTGCCCGGCGCGGAATTTTTTTTCGCCCATCCCCTGCACGAGCGCTTCCAGCTCGGGAAGAGAGAGGTCTTGCAGGATCTCCTTCATGCCTTTTTCCTCATCTTGCAGACGTAAAAGCCCGCGCCCATCGACAGGTGCGGCAGAAATTGCAGACCGAAGCGGGTGCGTTCATGCCCGAGCGGGCTTGCGATCTCTTCGGCGGCAAAATCGGGGTGCTGCCCCAAAAAGGCGGAAACGGTGCCGTCGTTTTCTTCACCGAACACAGAACAGGTGGAATAATACAGGCAGCCGCCCGCGCGGACGTACGGCGCGCACGCGGATAAAATGGCGCGCTGCGTTTTGCAGAGGGAGGAAAGGTCTGCCTCCCTGCGCAGCAGCTTGATGTCCGGATTTTCCCCGACGACGCCGTAGCCCGAACAGGGCGCGTCGGCGAGGACGGCGTCGAATCTGCCGTCGTAAGCGGGATCGTGCACGGAAGAGTCGCGGCAGACGACGGAGATGTTCTCCGCGCCCATGCGGGAGGCGTAGCTCTCGATGAGCTTTGCGCGGTGTTCGTGCAGTTCGAAGGCGGTGACGCGGCCGCATTTGCCCGCGAGCAGCACGCTCTTGCCGCCGGGCGCGGCACAGGCGTCGAGGAGCTCTCCGCACGACTCCACGGCGGCGCAGACGGCGACGGAGCCGACGGACTGGAAGGTGTATTCGCCGCGGTCGTAGCCTGCGTCGCGCCGGAAATTCGGATAGGCGTACAGCCCCGCGAAGGGGGTGTCTTCGTGCGGGAGATCGAGATACTTCTGCGCGGGCGCGCCCGCAAAGCGCACGAAGGTGCGGGCGGGACGGGGGCGCATGATCTCCTCCGCTTCCGCCGCGCCGTACTCCTTTACAAGGCGGGAAACGGCGAAGGGCGGGAAGGAATACTGCACGGAAAGGCGGGAAAGTTTATCTGCGGGGAGAATCAGCTTTTCCGCGTCGAAATTGCGCAGGAAGGCGTTTACGAAGCCGGAGGCGCCGCCCTTGCCCAGCTTTCTGATCAGGGACACGGCGCTGTCCGTGACCATATACCGCGCCTTGCCTAAAAAGAGCAGGAAGTACAGCGCGACCTTGAGGAGGATGCGCACGGGGAGCTTCGGACTCTTCGGCGCGAAGCTCTTTATGCAGAAATCGAGGTAAATGTCGTTTTCCAGCACGCCGTAGCAGACCTTTGCGGTACGGGCGCGGTGCGCCTCCTCTATCGGCGTATCGTTGAGCGCCTGTTTGAGGTATGCCCCGCCGCCGTATACCTTTTGCAGGACGGCAAAGGGGTCGTAGAGCGGGTTGGTCATCGCGTCACGCTCCGAATACGTCGCCGGCGCGCACCTTTCTGCCGTTGACGGCGTCTGCCGCGCGAACGGGCTTTCCGCCCGCGAATTGCAGTTCGGTGACGCGCAGAACGCCCCCGCCCGCCGCGATATAAATGCCCGTCTTGTCCGCGCGGACGATCTGCCCCGGCGCGCCCTCCCCCTCTTCGGGAAGGGCATAATAAAAATTGACGGGCGCGCCGCGCAGGAGCGACCAGGCGAGCGGCTGCGGGTTCATCGCCCGCACGAGGCGGGAGAGCTCTTCCGCGGGGCGGGAGAAATCGAGAAGGCACTGCTCCTTCTTTATCTTTTTGCAGAGGGTCGCCTCCCCTGCCTGCGGGGTCAGCGGAGCCTCCCCCTTTTCAAGCAGAGCGAGCGCGTCCGCGATACATTCGCCGCCGAGGGCGGACAGCTTCTGCGAGAGCGTTCCCGCCGTTTCGGTGCCGTCGAGGGAGAGCGGGCGGGACAGAAGAACGTCGCCCGTGTCGAGCCCCTCGTCCGTCTTCATGACGGTGACGCCCGTCTTTGCGTCCCCCGCGAGGATGGCGTGCTGTATGGGAGAGGCGCCCCGCCAGCGCGGGAGCAGGGAGGCGTGGATGTTGTACACGCCGAGCGGGAAGGCGTCCAGCACCTCGCGCGTGAGCAGCTGCCCGTATGCGCAGGTGACCATGAGATCGGCGCCCGTCGCGGAAAGCTCCGCCGCGTGCTCGCGCACGCGCGCAAAATCGAGCACGGGGATGCCCCTCTGCACGGCGAACGCCTTTAAGGGAGTGGGGGTGAGCTGCGCCTTCCTGCCGAAGGGCTTATCCGGCTGGGTGAGCACGGCGGCGACGGTATGCCCCGCCGAAAGCAGCTTTTCGAGAGGCGGGAGAGAAAAGGCGGGCGCGCCCGCATAGACGATCTTCATGGGGCGCTCCTTCAGTCACTGCGCTCGACGCGCTCGGCACGGTCGATGTACAGGATGCCGTCGAGATGGTCGAGTTCGTGGCAGACGGCGCGGGCGAAGAAGCCGTGCGCGGTCAGCTTTTTCTTTTTGCCGGCGCGGTCGAAATACTCGACCTTCACCGTCTGCGGGCGGGTGACGACGCCGCGCTTGCCGCGCACCGAAAGGCAGCCCTCCCAGCCGCGCTGTTCGCCCTTGCTATCCACGATGACGGGGTTGACGAGCTCGAAAAAGCCTTCGTCCACATCTATCACCACGGCGCGGCGCAGCACGCCGACCTGCGGCGCGGCGAGCCCTGCGCCCTCTTCGCGGCGGACGGTGTCCTTCATGTCGTCGAGAAGAAGGGCGAGCTTTTCGTCGAACGCGGTGACTTCAAAACATTTTTTGCGCAGGATGTCGTCTCCGACCTGCACGACGTTGCGTATAGCCATTGTATCCTCCGGCGCCCGCAAAAAGCGGGCGGAACGTTCATAGTTTTTTCCGCCTTACGAGAGATTGGCGGGGTTCTCTTCCACATAGACGAGCACGTCGCGCGTCTTGCAGGCGAGGGCGCGGGCATAGATTTCGGAAAGCAGCGCGTCGCCGCGGAGGCGCATGAGCACCTGGTAGCGGAATTTGTTCTGTATGCGCCTGACGGGCGCCTTCATGCGGTTGAAAAAGAGAAATTCTTCCCTGTGCGAATCGAACAGCTCTTTGAGGGAAAAGTATACCTCTTTGAGCGTTTCCACCGCCTTCTTCTCCTCCTCGCCCGTGACCATGACGCGCACGATCTTCGCGAACGGCGGGAACGCCGTGGAGGCGCGCAGGGAGATCTCGTGCCGGTAAAAGCCCTTGTAATCGTAGTTCACCGCAAAGCGCAGGATGTAGTTGGCGGGGTCGTACGTCTGCAGGACGGCGCGCCCCTTTTCTTCGGCGCGGCCGCTCCTGCCCGCGACCTGTGTGATCAGCTGAAAGGTGCGTTCGCCGCTGCGGTAATCGGAAAAATGCAGGCTCATGTCTGCATCGAGGATGCCGACGAGGGTGACGGCGGGGAAATCGTGCCCCTTTGCGATCATCTGGGTGCCGACGAGGATATCCGCCTCGCGGCCGGCAAACTTTTTGAGGATGCGGTAATGCCCCTCTTTGCCGCCCGTCGTGTCCACATCCATGCGCAGGATGCGCGCGGAGGGGTACAGCTTTTTCAGTTCCCCCACCACCTTCTGCGTGCCCGTGCCCGTGTAGCTTAAATGCACCGAGCCGCACTCGGGGCAGGCGGTGAGCATCTTATAACTCGCGCCGCAGTAATGGCATTTGAGGCAGTGCTCTTCGCTGTGATAGGTGAGCGACACGTCGCACTGCTCGCAGCGGGCGACGTAGCCGCAGTCGCGGCAGACCACGCTCTGGGCAAAGCCGCGGCGGTTGAGGAAGATGATCGCCTGGTTGCCCTGCGAGAGGCAGCTTTCCAGCTCTTCGCGCAGCAGGGCGGAAAAGGCGCTGTTGTTGCCGCGGCGCGCCTCGGTGCGCATATCCGCGATGAGGATCTCCGGCATCGGCCGGCGGTTGATGCGCTCGGGCAGTTCGGTCAGGCCGATCTCCCCCGTTTCCGCGCGGCGGTAAGTTTCCACCGAGGGGGTGGCGCTGCCCAGAACGAGCTTGCAGCCGTTGTACTTTGCGCGCAGTTCGGCGACTTCCGCCGCCGCATAGCGCGGGGCGTGCTCGCTCTGATAGCTGCCGTCGTGCTCCTCGTCGAGCACGATGACGCCGATGTTTTCCACGGGCGCGAACACGGCGCTGCGGGCGCCGATGGCGATCTTCGCCTCGCCCGAACGCAGGCGCTGCCATTCGTCGAACTTTTCCCCCGCGGAGAGCCCGCTGTGCAGGATCGCCGCGTTTTCGCCGAAGCGGGCGCGCAGCTGCGAGAACATCTGCGGCGTGAGGGAAATTTCCGGCACGAGGAAGATGGCGCTCTTTCCGGCGGCGAGCGCCTCGGCGATGAGGGTGAGATAGATCTCCGTCTTTCCGCTGCCCGTGACGCCGTGCAGGAGATGGACGGTTTTGCCGCTGCCCTTTATGGCGGCGACCGCCTCCCGCTGGGCGGGCGTGAGCTCGTGCGGGGCCGCCGCGCCCGCGACGCCTTTCAGCGGCGTGCGGTTCACGCGTTCCCGCTCCGTGCGCACCGCGCCGCGGGAAATGAGGGCGCGCACGGCGGCGTCGCCGAATTTTTCTCTGTATGCGGTATACGGGAAGCTGCCCTTCTCTTTCAGGAAGGCGAGCGCAGCCGCCTGCGCCTTCGCGCGGGCGGGGATGTCGGCGTCGCAGACGAATACGGCGACGTTTTTGTACAGCTCGCGCACCGCGCCGCGGCGCATTTCGGCGGGAAGGAAGAGGCGCAGCACCTGCGCCATCGGGCAGCGGTAGCGCTCCGAAAGGGCGCGGGCGAGGGAGAGGCACTCGGGGATGAGGGGCTCGTCGACGACGGAGGAGATCGCTTTGAGCTTTGCGGGGTCGAAGCTGCTCCCCTCTTTCAGGCGCATCACATAGCCCTCCACCGCTCTGCCGCCGAAGGGGACGCGGACGCGGCTGCCCTCCTTTACGCCGTCGGCGGAGATGTATTCAAATACCCTATCGACCTCGCTGTGCGCGATGTCTACGATCACTTCCGCCGTCATGCGTAAAACTCCGTAAAAAACAGAATGCCCCGATACGTTCGGAGCAAAAGGGTGCGCCCTCCCGCAGATGCGGGCGGGCTGTATCCAAAGGAAAGTCAGTCTTTGACCATCGTCAGCTTGCCGGAGATGATCTCGTGGCAGGCGAGAGCGATCTCTTTGACGCCGCCGGGCAGTTCGTGGATGCCCTGGCTCTGCTCCTGGTCGATGATCTGGCGGGCGCGCTTGGCGACCACCACGCAGAGCGCGTAGCGGGACGCGGGTTCTTCGGGGGTGCCCAGTTTTTCCACAAGCCTGTCTACTACCGGTTCGTTGATCATATATCCTTCTCCTGAAAAATTTTTTACTCTTTTTGCGCCGCACGGAAAGCGCCGCGGCCTTGTTTTTATTCTATGTTCTGCACCTGTTCGCGGATCTTTTCGATCTCGTTTTTGAGGGCAAGACCGCTGTTGGTCACAGAAAGGTCGTTGCTCTTGGAACAGACGGTGTTCGCCTCGCGGTTAAATTCCTGCACGAGGAAGTCGAGCTTCCTGCCCACGCGCTCCTCCGCGCAGATGGCGCGGAACTGCGAGATGTGCGATTTCAGACGGGTGAGTTCTTCGTCTATGTTGGATTTGTCGACGAATACGGCGACTTCTGTCAGCAGGCGCGATTCGTCGTAATCGACGCCGGAGAGCGCCTCCTTCATGCGCTCGGAAAGCCTCGCGCGGTAGTTCTGCGCGACGAGCGGCGCGCGCTCCGAAATGTCTGCGACCAGCTTTTCCACCGTGTCCATGCGGGAGAGCATATCGGTGGCGAGCTTTTTCCCCTCCTCCGCGCGCATCCCGTTGAGCTTTTCAAGCGCGGCGGAGAGCGCCGCGTTCAGTGCGGAAAAGAGTTCGTCGTCCGCTGCCTGCGCCTCTTCGGGACGGGCGACGTCTGTACACTTCAGAAGGGCGGTGAGGGTGAAATCGTCGGGAATGGCGGGGAACACCGCTTTGAGCTTCTGCGCCGCGCCGTACCAGCTGCGCGCAGCCTCTTCGTCGACGTACAGCGTTTTGGCGCGCTCGCGCCTGTCGGTGAGGTTGACGTACACGTCGGCATGGCCGCGCGTCATGCTCCCGCGCACTTTGGCGCGGATCGCCTCTTCGCAGGCGGTGAAGATGCGCGGCGCTTTGACGGACACGTCGAGATAGCGGTTGTTGACCGTTTTGATCTCGACGGTCAGTTCGATGCCGTCCTCTTTGTATTCCCCTTTTCCGTAACCGGTCATACTGAACATAAGAAACCTCACTCGCGGATTTCTCGCCGAGCTGACGGCTGCGAAATCCTGCGATTTTGAGGACAACCCCACGGGCACGCCCGCAAAGCGGGCTAACCGCGGAGGTTTTCCTCGCCGCGCGATATTTTAAGGGCACACATATTACATAATCGCGCGGCTTCACCTTTCCTGCAAGAGCGCTTTCGCGCAAACAGGGGTGCGCTATCGCAGAAGCGTGGTTCTGCTTGCGCGAGTATTTATTAAAATTTACTGCGCGTGCCAAAATGACACTTTTGGCAAAGCGCACTCAATTTGCCGTAAACTTACGGCTCCCCCGAAGGGGGTGAAGCGCGGCATTCAAATAATATGTGTGCCCTACCCATGCCGCGCGAGGGGGAAACTGCCCGCAGAGCATAGCGAACGGGCGGTTGCACCCTCAAAATCGGATGCTTTTGTTTCATAACTGCCAAAGGCAGTTGCGGCGTGCTCGTTTTCGCTATTGCAAGCAAGTGAAAGCCTCGCACGCCTTCAGCTCGAAACAAAATCTCCGAGCGGAAATTATTATAGCAGAAACCGCGAAAAATTTCAAGCTATTTTGCGCCCGCGGGGACGCCTGCGCCGCTTTCGGAGAGAATTTTCAGAAATTCTTCTTCCCCGATCACCTTTATGCCCAGCGCCTTCGCCTTGTCGAGCTTGCTGCCCGCGGCTTCCCCTGCGACGACGAGCGTCGTTCTGGAAGTGACGGCGCTCTGGCAGACGCCGCCGAGAGCCTCGATCTTCGCCTGCGCCTCGCCGCGCTTCATGGAAGAGAGCGTGCCCGTGAGCACGACGCTCTGCCCCGCGAACGCGCCTTCCGACACGCGCGCCTTCACATACGGCTTTACGCCCGCCGCGAGCAGGCGGGAAAGCTCTTCCCTGTTCTGCGCGTCGGCGAACCAGCCGACGATGTTCGCCGCCGTCTTCTCCCCGATGTTCTCCATTTCCACGAGCTGCTCTGCCGTCGCCTCCGCAACCGCCTCGACGCTGCCGAAACGCTCTGCAAGGTCGCGCGAGGCGACTTTGCCGATGCCGCCGATGCCCAGCGCGAACAGGAAATTTTCCAGCGGGACGCTCTTGCTGCCTTCGATGGCGGAGAGGAGGTTTTTCACCTTTTTCGCGCCGAAGCCTTCCAGCGAGGAGAGCTTCTCTTTATCCAGAGCGTAGAGGTCGGAGCAGCGGCGCACGTTCAGCGCGTCATAAAGCTGGTACGCCGTCATCTCCGAAAAGCCCTCGATGTCCATCGCGCCCTTGCTCGCGAAGTTGGCGAGCGTCGCCGCGACGCGCGGGCGGCAGGAACGGTTGGGGCAGAAGAGGTTTGCGCCCTCTTCTGCAAGCGGCGTGCCGCAGTACGGGCAGACGGCGGGCGGGGAGATCTCCACGCTCTCCCCCGCATGGCTGACGGCGCCGAGGATCTCGGGGATGACCTCGTTGCTGCGGCGGATGAGCACCGTGGAGCCGATGCGCACGTCTTTGCGGCGGATGTCGCCGAGGTTGTTGAGGGTGGCGCGGCGCACGGTGGCGCCCGCAAGCTCGACGGGGTCGACGACGGCGAGCGGGGTGAGCTTGCCCGTCCTGCCCACCTGCCAGTGCACCTCGCGCACCACCGTCTGCGCCTCTTCCGCCTCGAATTTGAAGGCGATCGCCCAGCGCGGGAATTTATCGGTGTAGCCCAGCTTTTCGCGCAGGGCGAAATTATTGACCTTGATGACGGCGCCGTCGGTGAGGACGTCTATGTTCTTTCTGCCGATCTCGATCTCGTCGACGGCGTCTTTCACCTCCTGCGGGGTGCGGCAGAGGCGGTAGCCGAAGGTCTTGAAGCCCTGCTCTTTCAGAAAGGCGAACGCCTCTTCCTGCGAGGAGAGGACGGGGTCGGACATATAGTTCACGTCGTAAAACAGGATCTCCGGCTTCCTCGACGCGGTGACGGCGGGGTCGAGGTTGCGCACCGCGCCCGCCGCGGCGTTGCGCGCGTTTTTCAGCGGTTCCGCCGCCGTCTTGTTGTACTCCGCGAGCACGGAGAGGCGGATGACCGCCTCGCCCTTGACTTCCAGCGTGCCTTTATAAGCGACGGAGAGCGGGAAGGAGTGCATGGTCAGCACCTGCGCCGTCACGTCTTCCCCGACGGTGCCGTTGCCGCGGGTGGTTGCGCGCACGAACTTTCCGCCTTCGTAGGTGAGGCACATGGTCAGCCCGTCGTACTTGTATTCGACGGTGTATTCCGCATCCCCCGCCTTGCCCACGCGGGCAAAGAAGGCGTCGAGCTCGTCTTCGGTGACCGCCTTGTCGAGGCTGTACAGCCGCGCGATGTGCTCGTGGCGGGCGAACGCCTTTACCGGCTCGCCCCCTACCCTGCGTGTGGGGGAATCGAACAGGCGCACGCCGCTCTCCCGCTCCAGCTGTTGCAGGCGGGAATACAGTTTATCGTACTCCGCGTCGGATACGGTGGGCGCGTCGAGGACGTAATATTCGTGCGCCCAGCGGTTGAGCGTATCGACGAGAGTGCGCATTTCTTCGGATACGTTGTCGCGTTTTTGTTCCATATTTCTCCTTATCTGCCGCCGCGGGCGGCACCTTGTGCGCGCTTACCCGATGACGGTGAGCGGGGCGATCTGCAGAGAGAGCGTTTTGATGCCCAGCCCGGGGAAGCTGACGTTTGCGACCTTCGCGCTGCCCTCCCCGCGGGTGGAGATGATCAGCCCCTCGCCGAATTTGGGGTGGCGCACCTTTACGCCGGTGCGGAAGGCGGCATAGTCCTTTGCGGGGGAAGGCGCCCTGCCCGCGCTCTGCGCGCGGCGGTAGCCGGCGCCCGCCGAAAAGGAGGAAGGGGCGCGCGTTTCCTCGGGCGGGAGGTCGCTGTGATAGCCGTACTCCTCCTCGTCTCTGTCTGCGGGGCGGGAGAAGGAGCGCCGCGCGCCGTACCCGCCGTAAGAGGAGCCGTAGGAGCGCCCGCCGTACGGGCTGCGCACGGCGTAGTCGCGCGCGGGCTGCTCCTCTATCTTCATGACGGAGGAGAGTTCCTGCAAAAAGCGGGAAGGAAGGGTGAGGCTGCGTTCGCCGTAGAGATAACGGCTGCGCGAGCGGGTGAAGAACAGGCGCTCTTCCGCCCGCGTGATGGCGACGTACAGAAGCCTGCGCTCCTCTTCGAGGTCGTCGTCGCTGTTGGCGGCGCGGGACACGGGGAAGATGTTCTCCTCCATGCCGACGACGAACACCACCTTGAATTCCAGCCCCTTGACGGAGTGGACGGTGGCGAGGGTGACGTAGTCGGTTTCGTCCATGTCGTCGGTATCCGAGCTCAACGTGACCTGGTTGAGGAAGTCTGCGAGGGTCGCCCCCTTGTTCATGCGGCAGAACTCGTCGACGGAGTTGACGAATTCGTCGATGTTCGCCTTTTTATTGATGGATTCGTCGGAATCGTCGGCATACATGGAGAGGATGTCGGTATCGTTGATGACGTCGCGCACCAGCTCGTCGGCGCTCATCTCCGCGCCCTTGACGACCAGCTCTTTGAGGAGGGAGCCGAAGGCGCGCACCTTCTGCTTGCTGCCCGCGTTGAGGGGGAGTTCGTCTATGTTCAGCACGGCGTCGTAGACGGAAAGTTCTTCCCTGCGGGCGTACTCTTCGAGCGTTTCCACCGTCTTTGCGCCGATGCCGCGCTTGGGCACGTTGATGACGCGGGTGACCGCCTCGCTGTCGAAGGGGTTGTTGACGATGCGCAGGTAGGCGAGCAGGTCTTTGATCTCCTTGCGTTCGTAGAAGCGGAAGCCGCCGAACACCTTGTACGGCACGTTGTATTTGGAAAACTCCTGCTCGTAGGCGCGGGTGAGCGCGTTGATGCGCATGAGCACCGCGAAGTCGGAGAAGGAATAGCCCTGCCGCATCAGATCGCTGATGCGGCGGGCGACGTACAGCGCCTCGTCCGCCTCCGTTTCCGCCTGATAATACTGCGGCTCTTCCCCCGCCGCGTTCTTCGTCCAGAGCTGCTTGTCGCGCCGACGGCCGTTTTTGCGGATGACGGCGTTGGCGAGCTTGAGGATGTTCGGAGTGGAGCGGTAATTGCGCTCGAGCTTGTAGATCTTTGCGCCGGGGAAATCCTTTTCGAAGCCGAGGATGTTTTCCAGCTTTGCCCCGCGCCAGCCGTAGATGCTCTGGTCGTCGTCGCCGACGGCAAACACGTTGCCGTGCACAGTAGAGAGCAGTTTTATGATGTCGTACTGCACGCGGTTGGTATCCTGAAATTCGTCGACGTGTATGTAGCGGAATTTGCCCGAGAGGTATTCGAGGGCGTCTTTGTCCGTTTCCAGAAGGCGGAGCGTCTGGGTGAGGAGGTCGTCGAAGTCGAGGGCGTTGTTCTTTTTCAGATGCTCGCAGTAGGCGGAATAGACGGCGCAGATATCGCGCATACCGCGCACGTCGGCGTTGTTTTCGGCATATTCGGCGGGTTCCTGCCCCAGCATCTTGGCGTTGGCGATATGGAATTTTACGTTTTTGAGCAGCTTTTCGTCGTCGAAGCCGCATTCCTGAAAGGACTTTTTGATCATCGCCGCGCGCTCGGTTTCGCTGTAAATGGAAAAGTTTTTGCCGTAGCCGAGGCGCTCGGCGTACATGCGCAAAATGCGCACGCACATGCTGTGGATGGTGCAGATCCACATACTCTGCGCGCCGTCGACCATCGAAGAGAGGCGCTCGCGCATCTCGTTTGCCGCCTTGTTGGTGAAGGTGATGGCGAGGATGGCGGAGGGGTATACCCCCTTCTCTTCCACGAGGTAGGCGATGCGCGAGGTGAGCACGCGCGTTTTGCCGCTGCCCGCGCCCGCGAGCACCAGCACCGCGCCCTCGGTATCGGTGACGGGCTTTAACTGTTCTTCGTTGAGCTTTGCAAGTATGTCGTTCATGCCTTTCTTCCGTTTGTTTTTTGCTTGCCTTTTATTATACCACAAACGGCGGCAAAGGGCAAGAAGGAAGCCGCGCGATTTCTGCCGAATTGCGGGGAGCGGATAAGAAAAACGCCGCGGGCAGAGAAAACCCCGCCGCCCGCAGAAATGCGGGCGGCGGGGCCGCTTGTCCGTTCTGTACCGTGTCAGCCGAGCGTGACGGTGCTTTCGCTCGCTTCCGTCGCTTCCTTTTCCATGCACATGCCGGGATAGGTTATGCCGGACACGTCGTTGCCCGAAGAGACGATATGGCTCTGAATGCCGAAAGAGGTGTCGTCGTTCGCGAGATAGGGCGCGATGAACGTGTTGCCTCGGATCGTGTACTGCACTTCCGTATTCTTCGCCGCCTCGTGGAACCAGAGGGCGTTGCCCGCATTCACGTCGATGACGTTGTTTTCGACGAGCGCCGTCGCGCAGTCGGTAAGCTGCAGGGCGCCGCGGTCGGGCTCGTTGTTTGTGCTCCTGATCACGTTGCCGGTGACGGTGACGACGGCCGTCCTCTGCTGAATGTTGATGCCGCGGGTGTAACCCGTGACCGTGTTGCCCGTAAAGACGATATTGAGCGGGGCGGTCTCGCTGCCCTGCACGAAGAACGCGTAGCCGACGTTGCCGTCGTCGGTGAAGTTGCAGTTTCTGACCGCGATGCTGCCCTCGCCGTTGAAATAATGATAGATGCGTCCCTGAATGTCGCAGCCGTCGAACGCGACGTTCAGCGGAGCACCGTAGGCGCACGAGCAGCGGATATCTTCATCCGCGCGGAGAGAGACCAGTTCCAGCCCGCTGAAAGTGACGGTGAGCGCGTCTTCCGCGTCGTTCCACCACGCATACGGGAGAGCTACGTCGCCCAATTCGAGCCGCGCGCCCGAATTGCCGCCGACGACGTTGATCTCCGTGACGGAGCGCCTGCTGCTGTAACGGTTGCTCGCCCTGCCGAAGGTGAGATAGCGCACGCCTTCGTTCAGCGTCTGTTCGCCGTAGATCGTCCAGGTAAGGATGCCGCCGTCGGTATACAGCGCGTCGAACTCTTCATCGTCAGAGATCGGCCCCTGCCCGAGGGTATCCCCGTCGTCCACCCCCGCGGCAAGCAGGATCTGCCTGCCCGCCTCGTACGCTTCTTCGACGGTGGCGAAGGTCTGCCCTTCCATGCCCGCAAGCCCGCTGACGGTGACGCCCGTTTTCAGCTCGTTTTCGGCGCCTTCGACGTTCTGCGCCGCCTTCAGCACGACGGCAAAGCCGCCCTCGCCGACAAAGGCGCCCTGATACTCGTTGCCCGCGCTCTCCTGCATATGCAGGACGACGCATGCCGCGACTTCGCCGACCGCCGCGCCCGCGGCCTCTTCCGCGCCTGCGGGGAGAAGCACGCCGTGCGCGATGCCGTCGTTTTCCGCCATCAGCTCCGCGAGGGTGCCGACCTTCGTTAAAGACTGCTGCGCGGCGGCAAAATCCGCGGGGGCGGAAAAGCCCTCGCCGATGACGCCGAAGTATACGTCGATGACCTCGGCGAGCGTGCCCGCGCCGCCTTCGGGAACGACGTCAAGGCGATAGCGGAAGGCGATATCGCCCTCGTTGGTCGCCTTTATGTACCTGATCTCGGTTTTGCCCGGTGCCCAGGCATCCGAATCGAAGATCGCGCCTTCGGACGCGTCCTACCAGGCGGTATCCTCTCCGTTCCAGCCTTCCGCATAGAACAGGCCGGCATCGAGGCTGCCCGCGGCGATGATGTTGCCCGCGCTCGTCACCGTGTCGGTAAACCAGGCGAACGTGGTGCCGGCGAGCATCCCGACGCATAACACGACGGAGAGCGCCGCGGCGATGACCGCGCTTCTGAAACCCTTTGCCCTCATTCTTTCTCCTCCTTTCCCGTCCGTACCGCATAGGGAGCGCGCGGGAAATTCCGTTTTCTGTACCTGTATTATAACACCGCACCCCCGCGATGTCAAGTATGTCCGGAATAATTATGTGTAAATTTCCGATATTTGCATATGTGCCGGCATACGACGGGAAAGCGCGGACGGCGGGCTATCCTTCAAACTCTTTTTCTCTGCGGTAGCGCTCCAATGCCTTTAAGTACCGTTCGGAGAGCGAGAGCGTGTAACGCTGCTTCTCTTCGTAGGAGAGCTTGTCGTAGACGGCGCGGTCGGTGAGGCGGCCGATGGCGTCGGACACCTCCCCTTCCGCCTGCAAAAGGGTGCGCACCTTGCGGTAAAAGGCGTCGTCTTCCCCGCCGCGGATGGCGCCCGACACCTTGCCCGCGAAATAGCGCCCGGCGCGGCTTTCGGAAATGCCGTTTTCGCGCGCACGCGCGACCTCGCTGCCGAGTTCGCTCTTGCAGTTTTCCCAGAACCCGTTCTTCAAGCGCGCCTTTGCCTCGCGCGCGATGCCTCTGAAACTACGTTCTCTGTTTACAGCCATCTTTCCCTCTCCTTCGGCATTTTTCGCAAACAAAAAAGCCCGTTATCTTTCAATAACAGGCTTTTGTGTTTTCAGTTTTTGTTGCTTCTCTTACGAGCGGCTTCCTGCTTCTTCTTCTTTCTCACGGAAGGCTTCTCGTAATGTTCTTTACGGCGAAGATCTCCGATGATGCCATCGCGGGAGCACTTTCTCTTGAAACGGCGCAGCGCGCTGTCAATCGACTCGTTTTCTCCGACTTTGATCGTAGACATTCCTCTCAACCCTCCTTCGCCTTGCGCAGTTAGTCAACGCTGTCTATTTTATAGGAAAGAGAGGAGAAAGTCAAGCTATTTTCCGCCCGCTGCGGAAAAATTTTCCGGAAAAACCTTCAGAAGCCGCCGCAAACCGCCGTCAGCTTTCGACGACTTCAAACGGGCCCACGCTCTCCGTTCCCAAAGCGACGGTGAGGTTGCTGCCCGTAAAGGTGCTGTCGTCGGTCATCCAATTATTATCTATCTTCAGGAATACATATCTGTCTCCGTTCATATAGGAAACGCTTACGCTGTATGTATGCCCGACGGCGAAATTATCCATCGTGAACGTAACTTCGGACAGATCCGCCTCTTCGGCGACGACGACTGTCTTTTGCAGGCTCATCTCGCTGCCGTAGATCAAATCATTATAGTCGTTTATCGAAATGATCAGTTCGTCGGCGACGTCTTCGACGGCGGAAAGATCAAAAGTGAACTCTACGCTCATGGCGGGGATCTCCAGATCTTCCGCTTCGACGACGGTCAGCTTTTTGACGATCGTTTCGTTCTTGCTGCTTATGCTCGAATCCTGAACGGTAAGGGAAACATAGGCAGTACCGGGCTTTATATCATTGACCGCGATATAGACGATGGCGCTCTCTATGAAGGAACCGTCTTTATCGACGTAGCAGCGCAGGGCGGAATCGGGGATGACGCTCTGGTCGGAAGAAGTGACCTGCACATATTCGTCCTGATCCCCCGTGCCGATATTGACATCTTCGCTGAACGAAACGTAAAGTTTGTCTTCATAGTCCCACTCGTTTTCGTACACGGCGATGGTGTCGGGAATAAGACCGGAGAAGAACATGAAGTCGCCCGTCAGCTTTTCGGCATACGTTCCCGTCTGCGCGGCGAGGGTGACGTTTGCCGCGGGCATGGTGAAGGAATAGCCGTCCTCTGCTTCTTCGCAGGCGGTGCCGTTGAAAGTGACGCCCGTTATGTACTTGTCGGCGTTTTTGCTCTCCGCCGTTACGGTGATCACCTCGCCGGCTTCGGCAGACGTCTTGCTCGGGGTCAGGGTGTAATCTTCCGACGGCTCCGCGGCGAACGTATACGTTACGGGGACGCCGGGCTGATCACCCGGTTCCTCTCCGCCGCCGCAGGCGGCGAAGAGCACTGTGCACAGTGCTGCCGCGCAGAACACGGACACTGCGGAAAACAAACGTTTTTTCATATTCCCGAAAAAACCTCCTTATGGATATTTCTGCGCTTATTGTAGCACGTTTTTGCCGCACTGTCAAGCGGCCGGTTCCGGCACGCTTCCGAAAAGATGCCCCCCGCCGCGGAGCGGAAACCCCTTTATTTCACATTGAAATATGTATAAATTACTTGCTTTTTATCCCCCTTGCAGGTATAATAATATAGAAAGTAAAAAAAGGAGTGAGAAAAATGAAAACC
>ERZ1090879.492-NODE-492-length-24816-cov-11.001858_pt1 | contig 24816 bp, 9 predicted proteins | sample MGYA00478472_ERZ1090879 | MGnify/ENA primary metagenome ERZ1090879 (study PRJEB33644, sample SAMEA5815723) | chicken gut metagenome | biome: Chicken; feature: Gastrointestinal Tract; material: Caecum | place: Ireland | collected 2019-01-01 | study: A study of the... | reverse complement strand
GGGAGTTTGCTGATAAAACCGACAGTGTCTGTCAAAGTGCAATATTTATCTTCCCCTAAAAACATTCTTCGGCAAGTGGTGTCGAGAGTGGCAAACAATTTATCTTTAACATAAATGTCATCTTTTGTAAGCAGATTGAAAAGGGAACTTTTTCCTGCATTTGTGTAACCACCAATTACAACACTTTTTATGCCAGACTTTTTCCTTGCAAGTCGATTTTGTTCACGAGAATTTTTTATCTTTTTAATTTCTTTTTCCAAAGTTAAAATCTCGCTTTCAAGTTTACGCCTATCAAGTTCAAGTTTTGTTTCACCTGGTCCACGCATACCAACACCAGCACCGCCAAATCTTCCAAAACTACCTTGCATTGATGAAAGACGTGTTAAAAGATATTTGTTTTGAGCAAGTTTAACTTCAATTTTTCCTTCATTTGACTTTGCATTAAGTGCAAAAATGTCAATGATAAGCAAAATTCTGTCTAAAACTTTGATGTTTAATTCATCGCTCAAGTTTCTTAGTTGTGAACCTGTAAGTTTAAAGTCAACAACAAGAACATCAACATCATTTTCTTTTACAAATTCTTTAATTTCCTTAAGTTTTCCTTCGCCCATAATTGTTCGGCGATTGAAGGCTTTTATGTCTTGATGAAATATTTTTAAAACTTGTAAATTTGCTGATGTGCACAATCTTTCAATTTCAGCAAATTGAAAGGCTTTATCTTTGTCATTTTCGATTGGACAAAACACAACAGCATTTTCCATTTCAATTACATTATTTTCATACATCTTTGTCATACTTCTTACCTCACTATTGTTTAGATTTTGGCAAAGTAATCACAAATTAAAATTTATAGGAATTTTTTAAATTTTTAATTAGTGTTTCACATTTTCATTGAGTTTTTTAAGCAAAAATTCAGTGTCAACGCCATGAACGGCACTTGCTTCTTCAATTGTTTCCATCTGGCTTACTGGGCAAGATACACAATGCATGCCAAAGCCAAGGAATATTTCTGCCAAGTTTTCGTCAATTGAAAGAACTTCGCCAATTGTCATATCTTTTGTGATTGTTTTTTTCTTTTTCATATTTTTCTCATCTCCTAATGCAAATATTTTATCATAGTTCTTTGCAAAAGTCAAAATGTTTGTTGATGCTTTGGTTTTGAAATTATATGATTTTGAAGGTTGTTGTTGAAAATCAGAGAATATTGAGATTTTTGGGAATGTTTTTCTATTCTTGAAAATGCTTGCATACATAAATATAAGGAGTTTGTTGTGGATAATATTTCTAAAATTGTTTTATCGCAAACCAGTGGAGAGATTGTGGGCTATATTTTGGATATCGCAATAGATTTTCAAGAGTTTGTGATTAAGGGTTATTATGTTGTTGACGAAGAAACGGAAAGTGAATTGTTCTTGAAAAAAGAAGATGTTGTTGCTTCGAGTGATTTTGTGATTATTATTGAAGATGTGTCTAAACTTGAATTTTCTTCAAATCGTCCAAAATCTTTGATAGGGAGATTTGTTTTTGATGATAGAGGAGTGTTTTTGGGCAAGATTGTCAGTTCGAAGTTCCACAAAAACAAGTTGGAGAAAATTTTGACTGACAAGTGCGAAATTTTGACTCGTCATATCAAAAATGTTGGAAATGATGTTGTTATGGTTGAATTTAAGAAGAAAAGGAAAACTCAAACAAAGAAAGGGTTTCCAAAACTTCAAGGAGATGGTTTGGTGCAAATTCAATCTTCTCAAAGTTTGACTATGCCAGAGAAAGTGACATTGTCTTCAAGTTTTTATGTCGGCAAAGTTGTTGGAGAAGACATCTTTGGATACAACAACGAGAGAATAATTTCCAAGGGGGAGACTATTTCAAAGAATGTTGTTGCGAAGGCTAAAAAACATAACCGATTAAACCAATTGTTTTTTGCAATTAAAAGATAAAAAATAAAAATAGTTTAAAAATTGCGAAAAATTTAAAAAAATGCATTAAAAATTGTTTTTTTTGCATTTTTTTGTTATTTTTGTTGGTTTTTGCTATAGATTTAATTGTGCTTAATTGTACGATGATTGTTGTTTTTATTTTATTTTTTGAATAAGAAACTTATCAAAAGAAATTTTTAAAATAATTTCGGGTGTAATTTTTTGGAAATATATTTTATATATTGTCATTTTTTTATTTATTTTATTTGTATTTTTGAAGTCATTTGTAGTATCATAATAACAAGTAAAAGAAGCAGATTGATTTGGCTTATGAACTGACGATGTTTGATTGTGGATTTGGAAAACAATTTCCGCTTATACGGAAAATTTGCTTCTTGTTTAAAAAAATCTAAAACAAGAGGGGAAGTATGGTTAGAGTTATTCCTAGAAAGACAAAAGTTAAATCAGAATTTGTCAGAGGTGTCACAGGGCTTGATATTTTGTTGGGCTTGATTTTTGCTGTGATTGCCATCATTTTGTTTATGGCAAACTTTGAATTACATATCTGGATTGGTGTCGCTTGGTGTATTATTGCAGTTTCAATGTTCTTCAAATTCACTGATGACACTCGTTTTTATAACACGTTGGTTTTTTTGCTTCGCTATTCCGTTCAGAAGAAAAAATTCTCAAAGGGTGACGGAGAAAAGAAAAAATCTGACATTCATGAAATGATTGCATACGAAAGCATCTATCAAGACAGATTTATCAACTTTGGACAATATTATGCACAAGTTATTGAAGTGCAACCAATGTTCTTTACTTTGCTTACTGAATATTATCAAGATAACGTCATTGAGAGTTTTGCAAATGCTCTTCGAAGACTTAATGGTGATCAAACTTGTTCAATCATCAAAATCAGCAAGCCAATGATTTTGGACAGATATATCTACAACGAAAACCATAAGTATGATGTTTTGTATGATATGCAATATGATGGACAAATTTCTCAGGCAGAAATTGACGCTCGTGCTCCTATTTTTGAAGAAAGAGTTTCTTTGTATGAATTTATGAACAGACAGTCCAAAATTTTCAAAGACCATTTCTATTTGATTGTTTATGACAAAGATATGGAAATTTTGGAAAATACCACTTCTGGTATGATCAATGCGATGGCTTCTTCTTTGAACCCTATCATTGCAAAAAGATTGGAAGGAACTGACTTGGTTGTCTTCTTGAAGGCAAATCTTGGGAAAAACTTTGATGAAAGAGATTTGGAAATCATTCCAATTTCAGAATACATAAACTGGGCAACCCCTGACAAAATCAAATTCAACATTGCGCGTTACTTCCTTGACAACCAATGCTATCGTTGCTACAACTTGATTGACTATCCTTTGCAGGTTGGAAACGCATGGGGCGCACAATTTTTCCTTTTGGACAGAACTAAGGTTGTTATGAAATTCTCTCCAATTCCAAAACTTGACTCAGAAAAACAAATTGACCGTGCAATCATGGAAATGGAAGCAAAACTCTATAAAGTTGGAAGAAGCTCTGCTCAAATTGAACTTCAAACTCACCTTGAAACTTTGAGAGATTTGCTTGTAAGTTTAAAAAATAACAACCAACAACTTTTCAATGTCAACACATACATTGTTGCTGAAGATGCCGCAAAGAAAGATGTCAGAGCGATGCTTAAGCAACAGGGGTTCAAATATTCAGAACTTTTTTCAAGACAAATTGATGGATTTATTTCTTCCAATGTCTCAAAAAGGGATTCTTTCAAAAGCACTATGAGAGGAATTCCAACTTCGACACTCGCAGCAACTTTCCCATTTATTTCAAATGCTTTGCAAGACCCTAATGGAATTTACATCGGGGACAACGAATATCCTGTTTTTGTTGACTTCTTCAAGAGAGACAGAGAAAGAGTTAACTCAAACATGATGGTTATTGGGAAATCTGGTTCTGGTAAGAGTTATGCAACAAAAACATTGTTGACAAACCTTGCTGCTGACAACTGTAAGATTTTCATTCTTGACCCAGAAAACGAATATCAAGACTTGACAAGAAACCTTGGTGGTAAGTTTATTGATGTTGGTTCTTCCATTCATGGTATCATCAATCCTTTCCACGTTATTGCTTCTTTGGAGGCGTCTGAGGACGAGGAAGAAGACGAAGATGAAGAAGAATATGATGCTTTTGGAAGAAAAATTGAGAAGAAAAAAGTTGTTACAAAGAAAGTTGATGACTCTTTCTCTCAACACTTGCAGTTCTTGGAACAATTCTTCAGAGTTATTTTGGAAGGAATCAATGCTGACGCGTTTGAAGTTTTGAACTCTCTTATCATTGATATGTATAAGGAGTTTGGCATTGACTACAGAACAAACCTTGCAAGGCTTAAACCAGAAGATTATCCAACTTTTGATGCTCTTTATGATTTGATTTTGAAAAGAATTAAAACAGCCAAGGATGAATTCTCCTTGAGAAACTTGATGACGGTTGAAACTTACATCAAAAAATTTGCAACAGGCGGAAGAAACAGCTCTCTGTGGAATGGCCCAACATCTATTGAAACAAACGAAAACTTCGTTACATTCAACTTCCAATCCCTTGTTGCTGGAAACAACCCAACTGTTACAAACGCCCAAATGCTTTTGGTATTTAGATATTTGAACAACGAAATCATTAACAACAAGGATTTCAACAAAAAGTATCGTAAGAACAGAAAGATTATTGTTGCGGTTGATGAGGCGCATATCTTCATTAACCCAAAATATCCTATCGCTTTGGACTTCATGGCTCAAATGGCTAAGCGTATCAGAAAGTATGGCGGTATGCAAATCATCATTACTCAGAACATTTCCGACTTCGTTGGAACTGAAGAAATCAGGCGTCAATCAACTGCGGTTATTAATGCGTGTCAATATTCTCTTATCTTCTCGCTTGCTCCGGCAGATATCAACGACCTTGTTCAGTTGTATGAAAAATCTGGTGGTATCAATGAAGAAGAGCAAAACTCAATCGTTACTGCGGGCGTTGGTCAAGCATTCTTGATTACAAGTCCTTCTGCAAGAACGACAGTGCAGATTATTGCGCAAGATTATGTGAAACAATTGTTTGAAGGGAAATAGATTATCGTTTGATATCATAAGTTGTTTACATTCAAATTAAAAGGAAGTCTATGACAAAAGTTTTTAAGAACATTTTAATAAGTATTTGTGGAATGTTTGCATTTTTGTTTGCAGGTTTCTTTTTTGTTGGCTGTTCGGTGGATTACAGCAAAATTTCTCTTGTCTCTGACAAGCAATCAATTGAATTGGAGGTTGGTGAAAGTGTTGATTTGACCTTCACAATTGAAAACTATCAAAGTGGTTTCAGCAACAAAATTCAAGTCAACCCTCGTGCTGATGGGCAAACTGCAGTTTTCAGTGTTTCTGATCCAGTTTACATAAGCAATAATGAAATCAAAGTGACTGTCACTGGTGTTGCTGGAGGACATGGAGAGCTTTCTGTCAGCACTTTGGAGGCTGGAAAAGAGTGTGTTGTTGATGTCTATGTTGAACAATGGTCTTCTTCTATGGAGTTTGACAACAGTGTTTTGTATGTTTCAAACAAAACAGATTTTGTTCCAAGTTCTGACTTGTTTATTTTTGACAGCAACACAACACACAAAGAGTTGACTTATTATTATTTGCAACCTAGAAGTGACATCAATTTCAATACATACACTTTGACAAACTTGGATTTGGAAGAGAGTTTGGCAAGTTTCTTTGATGGTGTCAACTATGCAGAGGCAACAATTCAACAATTTGACAAAGTTAGTTTGGTTAAAAATGAAACAAATTCTTTGATTTTGAGTTTGAATGGTGTCGAGAGTGAAATAGATTTGCAGAGCGAGTTTTTGTTTATGGCAGTCTATGACCACTCTGTTGGCAATGAAGATTATGAAAACATTGTCTATGATGTTGCTTCAGTTTATGTTTTGCCAGATATCAACGCCACAATCTCTGGTGGTTATATGGATATTAACACTGGGGCTGTTGATTTTCAACCGCTTGATAGTGATGAAATTGTCATTGTTCCAAACAACACTCACATGGTTCAATATGTCTTGAAAATCGAGATGGACAACTCCATTGCTGACTCTCCATTGAAGATGACAAAAACACAATCAAATAATTATGTTGACATTGATTTCTTTGATTTTGAAGCGGAAGATGATGAGGATAGAACTGTTTATTATTTGAAAATTTCTCAAAATTCTCAAACACAGGCAACAACAAACTTGTCTTTTGACATTTTCTACGACATTGCTCAGGGAATTGATGATGAGAGTGTGAACATAAGAAAAGATTACACTGTTGACATTCAAATTGCACCAACTGGGCTGACGGTTAACGGCACTTCTGAGCCGGACAGATTGATTTTGTATAACTATTATCGTTATCCAGAATTTGGTTGGAATGAACTTTTGATTGATGTCATTTCTGGATACTCTTCATCTCCAAATTATGAAGGGGTTTACTTTACTTACGACAGCACATATCTTGATATTATTTACAACAACATGACGGTAAATTCGGGTGATGCCAGACTCTATACAGACTTGGATACACCATTCTATATAAGAGGAAAGTTGGGAATCAATCAAATTTCAAATTTGGTTGTCACAGTTCACTTGAAAAGCAACATTTTGCAAGAAGGTGATGAACTGACAATTGATATCAATTGCAGTATCATTGCAGGTGCAACTTCTGTTTTGGTTGATGAGAATTATTCAAGCAATTATTTCTATTTGGATTATAACAGTGGAAGCAAAAACTTTGACTTGCAAGTTTATGCAGACCATGCTTTTCAATATACAACATACACTTTCTTAAGTGGTGTTGATGTGTTGGAAATTGATACAAATGATGAAAATCCATACACCGAAGTTGGCGACAAATTCTATCTCAATTTGTCTTTGACGCCAAGACTTACTGGAATCGGTGTCTATCGTGTTTATCTTGACAATGGTATGCCAATTGATTTGACATTTAATGTCATCAAAACACTTTCATCTGACACGACGAGCATTCAACTTACAAATGAGGGAAATGAATCGGTTACGGAAGCATATTATAGTGTTGAAGATAACGCTGACTTTGACAATGCTTTGAACATTGAAATTTTGAATCCTTCCACAAAAACAGGGGTGACATTTGGCAATGTGGCTCAATTTACAATTACAGCAAATGTCAACTCTGATGGAATCAAGTATGTTCCTAATGAAAGTGGTTTTGTTTCTGTTTCCAAAGTTAACAACACTTATCGAATCTCCACTCTCGAAAATGGAATGACAAAAATTACATTCACTTTGACCGGTCTTGAGGTAGAAGATTTCAGAACAAAATCTAAGGAAATCAAACTTTATGTCAATGTGAGTTCATACTCATTAGTTGACGAATTTTACATGAAAAATGGCGACAATTTTGCTTTGAACAATGTTGTTTATTATGTGACAGGTAATGTTTCTGGAAGTTTGCAGGAAGAAGACGAAACAGCAACTTTGACACCTGTTGCAAATTATGCAAATTCAATGAATTTCTATCAATATTTCTTTGATGAAAAAGCGTTTGTTGACATTTTTGACGATGCTGTTGAGAGTAATGGTGACTACATTTACACCATCAATAATGACCAAATCTACACAGAAATGGTTTATGAAAAATATAACAGAAAATTCATTTACTTTTATGCTCAAGTTGTTTATTCAAGCAATGGAAACAACACCTACACAACTGCATCAACAGTGACAGAAGCTAAGGTTACCAAAACTTATGTTCTTGATGGGCAAACGAAATCTGAAACAAAGACCATCATGCTTGTTTTGACAAATGGGTTGATGTTTTTATCAAGTGATTTTGAATATGTTGACAGAAACGAGATTGGAGATGTTGTTGCAACTTATACTGTTGAATTCTCAAACATCTATTCAATTGACACTTATGGAACTTTCGACATGGATTCCTTTACATATAGAAACAATATGCAGGCGGTTTACAATCTTTCTTTAAGTGCAAATCTTAGACAGAGAAATTCAACAAAGAAATATGATTGTCAGATTGAGACAAGACTTTATCAATCTGTTGAAAGCATTTCTTTGGCAACAAGTTTGACTGAATTAAACTTCTCAAACAATACATTGAATTACAGCATCGGGGTTTACACATATCCAACAACTTCAACCAATAAAAATGTTAGAGTGGAATTTGTGAGAACAAATGGAAACCCTTATGTTAACATGGTTACTTGGAACATTGACACTTCTGAAAGTGCAAGCGGTGTTTATACGGTTAATCTTTCTTGTGAAGATTTCTTCAACGAAAACAAGGACAACATTGTGAACATTGAGGACTATTTGACTGGAAGAATTTATGTCTATCCTGCTGAATGGGGAGACTCTTACACATCAATTGCAGCCAATTTGCAACCAATTGTCATCGATGTGCAATATAGAAATGGTTCAAGAGCAAATCCTTATTTGCTTGAAACTGCAGAAGATGTGGTTGGAATCAATGCAAATGAAACAACTTTGAAGAGCCACTACGAAATTTCCACAGTTATTGATATGTCAACTGTTAGAAACTTTACACCTATTGGAATTTTGAATGTTGATGGAAAAAACGTTCTTTATGGATTTAGTGGTTCAATTATTGGTTCAAACTCCCAGGCAGCGATAACAAATATTGTTGTCTCGGAAAATAACTTCTCTGCAACTGTCAGAAAAGAAACCATCAGCGGAAGTGTGGATATTCTCTACACAGGACTTATTGCTCAATTGAATGCACCTTATAGGGTTGATGCTGATGATCCAAATTCAGATTTGGTTACGCCAACGATAGAAAATGTTTCTTTCTCTGGTGAATTTGATTTGAATGTTTCTTCAAGGGCTTATGTTGGACTTTTGGCCGCTGTAAATAAAGGTGAGATGATAAATGTTGGTGTGAGAATTGGCGAGTCCTCAATCAACATGGTGCAAAGTCAAAGAGTGCTGTATTTTGGTGCGGTTGCCGGAGTGAATTATGGAAGCATAATTCAAGACTTTACAAAATATGACGGCACTGGATATAACTACAAAATCTATAGCGATAAAGTTATTTATTCAGATGAAAATGGAAATAACTACATCATTGATGATGCTGATAATAAAATTTTTGTTGACAAAGATAAGTATGCCATTGACGAAAATGGAAACAGAATCAAATATGATGATGAGGGAAATGTTCTTTTAAGTAGCAGAGATTACACTGGACAAAACAGCAAAAACCTGGCTTATTATGAAGGATTTGTCAATATTGCAACTGCCTCAACAAATGTCTATGCCGGTGGTATTGCGGGAGTTTCTTCTGGGGTGATTAAAAAGATTTCTTCTTCAAATTTGAAACTTTATGGCTATGCTGCTTATTCGGCATACACAATGATTTCTGTCACTGGAACAAAGAATTATAACGACTATGACAAGATTTATGTTGGTGGTGCTGTCGGTGTTGCGACTTATAACACAGGAACAACAAGTTTGAATGAAATTTTGCTTGATACTGATATGCCTATGACTGGAAACACCATATCCAATTTGCTTGTTGGTGGAGAGATTGACACATCTGAAACCGTGAATTATATTGATGCTGTTGGTGGGATTGTTGGTTACGCTGACACATTGAAGGTTGCAACAATTGATGTATTGAACAACACTTCAAGAGTCTTCCTCAGAGCAAATGAATATGTTGGTGGAATTGCTGGTTATGACACCTATGCTGTTGATTACAGTGTTTACACAAATTTTGGCACAGGCAATGTTATTGAAGCGGTTGATGATGGAAGAAACAACTTCTATGCATCATCAATAATCAAATTCAAGAGATTGGACAATTTGCCAGATGATACAGAACTTTCAAAAACTACTTTCTATGCAGTTGGAAACTCAACAAGAAACTCAAGAAGTTATGCAACCTATTCGTTTAAGGCATACTCATATTTGAAGAGAGATTTTACAGAGGTTGAAAGCACTGATGTTGTTGTGGACAATTCTGTTTCTGTTGCAAATTATTATGGCGATTACATCATTCTCAATGTGGCTTCAGATGGAATTCATATCACTCAATCATACAGGTTTGAATTCAAAGAAGTTGACTTGGCTTTGGACGAGAGTGAATACGCTATGACACCAAGTGGTGGTGCAACTGCTGATGTTGGCGTTTACTTTATGTATTACTTCTCAGTTCAAGGAAAACTTTATGAAGAAGGCAATGCAAGTGCTCAAGATGAAATTGAAGATTTGAACTTTATCAATCCAAATTCAAACTTCTATCCTTTCTCATTGGGAAGTCAAGATGTCAACATCACATCTTCAAATTCAAACATATTATCAGTTGATGTCAATGGAAATTTGACTGTTAAAGGAACGGGCCTTGCGACAATCACTTTGACAAGCATTTTGAATGTTGTTCAATCAAGAGTAATCTACATTTACATTGTCAACTATTTTGATAAAGATGTTTCTTCTTCAATTTTCTATACCAGTGGAAACATCAATGGCGTTAACATCACCGACGGAAGCAATTTGAACATTTATGGAAATTCAAATACCAATGTTCATGTTGTTCCAACATACAATTTGAATGACGGTGTGACATATAATGGTGACAAATTTACAATCACTACTGGAGGTGTGTTGACATACAAAAATGTAAGTTATAACCTTTCTAAAAACACTCAAATTGAAGTGCCATCTGCACAAAAAACAGAATATGTGCAAACTTCTGACACGGCGATTGTTGATGGAAAGGAATATTTCACATATGATGCAGAAACAAATTCTTATGTGCTTGTGACAAATCCTGATGTCAATGACATTGGTTCGTATTATGAACAACCATATTTCTCTTCAGTGCAAATCAACAAACAAACCATTGTTTTCTTCAAGGATAAATCAAAAACTGTAAATGAGGGAGATGTTGACACTTACAGTTTGACGCCAATGCTCAAGGTTGTCATTCAAATTGGAACAGAAAAATATGAATTCTATTATGCACTTGACAAATCTACCATCAATTTGAATGTCACATACAAAGAATCTGCAACATCAATAAGAACAAATTCAAAATATCACTCAATGCAGACAAACAACACATTCAAGGACACTGTGACGGTTGTTTCTACAAACAAGAATGAACTTGTTTTCTATCAAATTTTTGATAAGAATGGAAGTTTGGTTCAAGACAGACTGCCAGAGAATTTGACACAATTTGATACCGCTGAAAATCGTGAAGATGCTTGGCTTTCTTACATGAACACAATCACTCAATCTGATTTGTTCAATTTGAGATTTTCAAGAACAGGTGAGAATGTCTTTGAATTCAGTTGTCAAATCAATGCAAGTGGAGATAAGTTCTTAAACAGATTCGAAAATGATATTTATGGGGAATACACCGTTCATCTCTATTGCAGTGAACTTGAAAATGGTGTGACATATTCTTTCAAGATTTTGCTCGACGAAGCTGAAATCAACTATGTAAGCGTTAATAACTATTCAAACTTCAATGATATTTCCGTTGCAGATGAAATCGTGGTTCCTTCTCAAAGAGGAATTTTGGAGATTTCTCTTGATCCAGTTGAAGCGGTCTTTGATGAATTCTCTATAACAAACAATGCAGCAAATTATCTTGAGAGAGCGAGTGAAGCAACCTTCACATTTGCTTATGAAAAAATCAATGCTGATGCAAGCAAAGAATATGTTTTGGCACAGACATTTGGAAGATACACAAATGGAACTTTCAGTTTTGCATATCAAGAAATGATTGACCTTTTCAATTCTTTGAATGAAAGTTTTGAAGATAATGGTGAAAATTCATCTGTAAGTTACACAGGCAAAATTTATATTTCATATTACATGCCTTCAAACAATGTTGATGATGGTGTTGATGTTGGATTTGACGTTTCTGTGACTTATGGAAATGAAGGTCAATATTCAATGCCTTCAACAATCATGCTTAAAACAAAACTTGGAAGTTATGCAAAATTGTCATTTGCAGACAAAGAAGATTTTGGTGGGGTTTATTATGTTGCCCGTGGACTTTCTTACAATTTGAATTTGGATTATTATGGATTCAGTGAAGACCAAATTTCTATCACTTCAACCAATGACTTTATTGCAAATGTTTCCAAAGTTAATGGTCAATATGTTTTGAGTGTCACATCTGAAAGCATCAATTACAACAATGATGTTGGTTATAAAATTGAAATTAATACAGTTGCAACAAAAACCGTTGACAATGTCACTGTAACAACGACCGACACACTGACAATTTATGTTATGGAATATGTTTTGAATTATGTCTATGTCGATGGAGTCTATGAAGACATTGTCAAGGGCATGGAAAATGGTGTGATTTCAACGGCCATTGGAAATCCTTATACCTTGGAATTTGCCATTAAAGAGTTTATGGAATATGATGACTCTAATGCTGTTGTAAACAGAGAAGTTGAAGATTTTGTGGCAGACATGACGCAGAATATCAAATGGACTGTTTACCTGAACGGAGAAGCAACAGAACTTGCTGAAGGCAGGACAATCAGAACAGATTATTACTCAATAAATTCTTTTGTGGTTACACCGCTGAGAATTTATGAGTCTGAAAGTGACATCTATCATTTCTCTGCAAGTGCAAACTACACAATGAAAAATGGTTTGTATGCTTACAGTTCAATTTCAACAAATTCAAATCCAATTTATACAGTGTTCTCGTTTGATGTTCATCAACAAAGCACAGAAGACAGCCCAATTCCTATTGAAACATATGAAGAATTTTTGGATATGAAAGATGGTGAATGGTACATCTTGTTGAATGACATAACTTTGCCAGGCAGTGAATATGCTTCAGCAAATGGATTGGAACAATTCTCTCCAATCACTGCAAATATTGCTGGACTTGACGGAAATGGATATTATCTCCGTATGGAAGGGACATATTCTTATGACACTCTTTCTGATTTTGGTGTGTTCTCATCAGTTGCCGAAGACTCTATCTTGCAAAATGTCACAATCATGATGACAAGTGATGTTGTTATAAGAATGAATGTAAGCACATTTAACGTTGGACTGCTTGCAGCAACAAATAATGGAATCATCACAAACTGCCACATTGGAAGTTCAACGGGAAGTGAATGTTTGTCCGTAGTTTGTGCAACAACAGCTCAAACTTCATATGTTGCAGGACTTGTTGCAAACAATACAGGATACATCACAAATTCTCGTTCTAAGATTAACATTTTCTGTAATGTTAACTTGGCAGGCTTTGTCGGACAAAATTCGGGTATTATTGCAAGTTCATATTACTTGGGTGCATCACTTAAAAATGAAACAAACACCACAAGTGAATTTACTGCGGGTTTTGCTGTTTCAAACAGTGGTGAAATCCACACATCATATGTCAGCGGACAGGCAACAAGCAACATGATGTTCTATTATGGAGAAGACAATTCAATTCAATCAAGTTACAATATTTCCGGTTTTGTTTATACAAACAGCGGAAGCGTGGAAGATTGTTATTCCAACATCACACTTAGACAAAGTGGTGCGTTTGCTTCGGGTTTTGTCTATGAAAACTCTGGAAATGTTGAAAGATGTTTCTCTACAAGTGTTTTGGAAAGTGAACAGACCTCAAACTATGGCTTTGCTAGATACAATGATGACGAAAGTGGCATAATTGAAGATTGTTATTATCTTTCAGAAAGTGATGTGTCTGTTGTTGGAGGTCAAACTGTTGACATCAATGTAAGCATTGGGGAAATTACTTTGAATGAAAACACGGATATCACACCTTTGACCACTGCGGAATTTGGAGAGGGCGGACTTGAAAAATTCTTCTCATCATATGTCGTTGCTGAAGGAAGAGAAATCAGTTCTGTTTGGTTCTTTAATGATGATGCTGGCAATTTGGCAAACTTTAATGGTTCTGTCTTTAACACTGAAAGATTGGAACTTGTTGCTCCAAACATTGTGGCTTTCTCTCAAAGAGAACTTGAAAGAATTGAAACCATCGTCGATGATGTAACTGGAGCAACTTCTGCAAAATATATTTACACATACACATCAAACAGTAATCCTCTTGGAAGTGTTTATAATCCAATTTTGATAAGCAGTGCAGAAAATATGGAAAATTACATTTTGCAAGAGAATAATGCTGCAAATTACAACTATTCATATTATAGAATTATTTCTGACATAGACTATTCAGAATACCTTTATAACAGCAAGCTTTACAAAACAAAGTTTATGGGATATTTGGAAGGAAACTTCATGACAATTTCTGGAATGTCTTTGGTTTCTAGTGAGGCAATGACCTCCGCAGGTATGTTTGCAGAACTTGGAAGTTCAACAATTCTTGACGCGGTTGGAACAATTATGAACTTCAACATCAATCCACAAGCCGTTTCATTCTCTAACACTGATGTTGTTGGAGCAGTGGTCGGTAAGGTTGACAGTGGAAACATCTACAATGTCAACTTGACTCGCTCAACTTCAGAGCAAATTGTCGTTGTTGGCAAGAACATTGTTGGTGGTGCGGTCGGTCTTGCAATTGGACGCTACAACATTCAAAATCTTTATTCACAATATAGTGCAAAAGCAAGATATCAATCATCTTCAAATGATTTCAATTCAGGTTTGTTGGAATACTCGTCTTATTCATTTGCAGGTTCATTGATTGGTGTTGCAAGCGGAACAGGTTCAATCTATGATTGTGAAACAGATACTGTGGTTTCTGTTTTGGGCGACAAGGCAGGGCTTGTGTTTGGTCTTATCGATGAAAATGTGAACGTTTCAAAAATTCTTGTTGAAATGCAAAGTGGAATGCTTGTCAATGCCTATTCCTATGGTGGATTGGTTGTTGGCGAGTCAAAAGGAACTGTTGATGACGTGAAAGTTGTTGGAATGCTTGAACCATTTACAAACTTTATGAAAACACCTAATATGCCTACTGCATTGGGTGGTTATGCTGGACTTGTCAGTGGTGGAAACATTTCAAACATTGAGATGTCACAATCAATCACCATAAGCAATGAAAGTGCAAGCACTGGAGTTGAATATCTCGGTGGAATTGCAGGTCTTGTTACAGGGCCATCTGAATTTGATAATGTGACAGTGAATGCAAATCTTACTGGTTTCACTTACATTGGTGGTGTTGTTGGTTATATTAATGCTCCTTCAAACACAATCTATTTCACAGATGTCAACGTCAATGCAAATATGTATGTTTATGGACATAGATTGGCTGAAGTTGGTATTGGTGGACTTGTTGGAAATGTTGGTTCAAACTCTATCATAAATCTTTCTTCAAGCTTGGATGAAAGTGCAAGTGCAAGTGGAGAAGCAGTGTACAAAACAAACAACTTTATTATTTCTGCAAATTCGATAGTTTATCTTTATGGTACGAGTATTGATATATATGTTGGTGGTATTGTTGGCGCGAACAAGAGTTCAATTTCTCACTCTGTATCAAATTGTTACATATCTTTAACTGGCGAAAATAAAGCCCTTGACATGTCTCAATCTTTGACAAATTTAAAATTAACGGCGAAAGTTTTGGCAGATGAGAATGAGATTCCAGGGTTAACCATTGAAACAAAAGAGAATGAAACTGGAGAAACTTTGCAAACAATTCTTGCAACTTCACTTAGTTCAAATAATGTCAAATATTATTGTGATATTAGTTTTGAGACTACAGATCCAGCTTTAAAAGCGGGCTCTTATTTGAGGCTTAATTTGTATGGTGATCCTACACTCACTTCAAGTTCAATATAAAAAAGGAGGCGGTTTTGCTTCCTTTTTTATTCGATTAAGCCATTGACAAAATAAGTTTTTTATGTATAATTGTTGAGAAAAGATTTGTTGGAGGTAATTAAAATGGTTAAAGATGAGCTTAATTTAAAACTGTTGATGGCTATAGAAGATAGAGATTTGGAAGAGGCACAAGAAGCCATTGATTTGGGAGCAAATGTTAATGAATTTGCTGTTGCAAATGGTTTTTCAATTGGTCCTAATGCAAAGGGTGAGACATTCATGAGAGAAGAAGATGCATTGGAAAATGGTGGCACACTTGAGCATTTTAAAGTTAAAAGACCATTTTTAATTCATGCGATAGAACAAGAAGACTTAAGAATGATTAATTTGTTGTTGGCAAATGGTGCAAAAATTGACTGTGAAGAAATAAAAACATATACAGATGGTCCAAATGTTGGTACAGAAATAAAAACAACATTGAAATCTGCACTTGAAAGTAATGGTTTAGACATCAAAAAATCGCTAATTGGGGGAAAAGCGAAAGTTACAATCTCTAAAAAACTTATTAAGGATGCAAAAAAAATTCTCAAGAACCAAAAAATGGAAAAAAATGTTCAGGTTTCTAATGGAGTGGATTCAACAAAATATGTCTCTGATGAACCATACGGCGGTAGATTATATCATAGATGGGTTGCTCCTTTTGAAGAAAGCAAAAATCCAATTAGGGATCTTAAGAAATCAATAAAAGAACAAACTAAAGTTGACAATCAAAAACGTGAAATTCGACAAAGAGACTTATAATTTTTATACATAAATTTTTTGTTGAATTCGTTTGATTAATTTTAATTTTTTATGGTATAATTCTCGTAGAAAATTATTTAAAAAAGTTTTTAAAATCTATTGACTTTCTGATGCCAAATTGTTATAATTAATTGGTTAGTTGGCGCAATGTTGAAAAAATTTTTACCATTTTTAACTTAAAAATCAGGGAATAAGGAGGTTTCTGTGCCCCCATATTTCCTTTTTTTAATTTTTTGAGGAGTGTATTATGTCTGATATCATGAAAAAACAAAAATTCGGAAAAACGGAAAGATATACCTTTGCTCAACTCAAAGACTATATCGATATTCCACCTCTTCTTGAAATCCAAAGAAATTCATATAAAGATTTCATTGAAAACGGCATCAAGGAAGTTCTTGATGAATTTTCTCCTGTCGTTGATTATTCTGGAAAAGCAAAACTCTATTTCCTTGATGTTGTGATGGACAAAGAGCCAAAATATTCAAAAAAAGAGTGCAAGAGAAGAAGTGCAACTTATTCTATTCCACTCAATGTCAAGACTCGTTTTGTTGTTGAAGAAACTGGTCAGGCAGTTGAAGATGTTGTTTTCTTGGGTGATATTCCTTATATGACCGAAGATTGTTCTTTCATTTTCAATGGCGTTGAAAGAGTTGTTGTTAATCAAATTATCAAATCTCCAAATTACTATCTTTTGAGAGATAAGACAAGAGACAACACCACTCTCCACGGACAAATCATTCCTAAGCGTGGTATGTACATTGAATTTGAACAGGGAGCAAATGAAGTTCTCAAAGTTGTTCTTGACAGAAAACACAAAATCACACTTGGACTTTTCCTTAAGTGTTTTGGTTACACTGCTGATGAAATTTCAAAATTGTTTGGTGGTCACAGACTTATCAAAAATGTTCTTGAAAAAGAAACACAAAACACTCAAGAAGAAGCCCTTTTGGAATTTGCTAGAAAGACAAGACCAGCTGATGTTCCATCTGCTGAAACAACCAGAAGTTATTTGAACCTTTGGTTCTTCTCAGAACAATGGTACAACCTTTCAAGAGTTGGAAGATATAACCTTAACAAAAAATTCTCTATTGAAAGAAGAGTTTTGGGACATATCTTGGCAGAAGATGTCATCTCTCCAGATGGCGAAATCATCGCTAAGGCTGGACAAGAAGCAACTCCAGAAATTGCTCACAAAATCAAAGCTAGTGGTGTGAATGAAGTTTGGATTCAACTTCCAGACAAAAAATATTTAATGAGAGGAAACAACAGAGTTAAACTTTCTGATGTTTTCCCTTGTGATGAAAAATCTCTCGGAATTTTGGAAGAAGTTTATTATCCAGTTCTTGCTGAAATTTTGAAAGAAAACAAAACAAAAGAAAAGAGAATGCAAGCAATCAAAGAACATGCTAAGGATTTGATGATCACAACTCTCACTATGGACGACATCTTGGCAGCAATAAGCATGTATCTTGATGTTTTGGAAGATATTGCAAAGACAGACAAGATTGAACACTTGTCAAACAAGAGAATTGCAACAGTTGGCGAACTTTTCTATGACCACTTCCGTAGTGGTGTGACAAAACTTGTTGCAAACATCAGAGAAACTTTGCAAGGAAAGGAACTTTCTGAAGTTACTCCAAGACAAATTGTCAACCCTAAAGCAATCAATAGAGCGCTCAGAGATTTCGTTGCATCTTCTCAGCTTTCTCAACTTATGGATCAAGTTAACCCACTTTCTGGAATCACACAAAAACGTCGTGTTTCCGCAGTTGGTCCTGGAGGTATTAAGAAGGAAAGAGCTGATGCCGAAGTTCGTGATATTCACTACACAAACTATGGAAGAATTTGTCCTATTGAAACTCCTGAAGGTCAGGCCATCGGTCTTGTTAACACTTTGACAAGTTATGCAAAGGTTAACGAATATGGTTTCCTTGAAACTCCATATAGAAGAGTTGACAAAGAAACAGGAAAGGTTTCTGACAAATGTGAATACTTCATGGCTGACATTGAAGACACAGCATACATCGCACAAGCAACTGAACCACTTGACGAAGAAGGAAGATTCATCAACAAGAGAGTCGTTTGTCGTCATAAAGATTACGCAATTGAAGTGCCAGCAAGACAAGTTGATTTTGTTGATGCTTCTCCAAGACAATTCATTTCTGTTGCTACATCACTTATTCCTTTCGTTAACTCAAACGAAGCGAACAGAGCGTTGATGGGTGCAAACATGCAACGTCAAGCAGTGCCTCTTCTTAGACCAGAAGCTCCAATCGTTGGAACTGGTATGGAAGCAATTGTTGCTCATGATTGTGGATATACTCAACTCGCAAGAGAAGATGGTGAAGTTGTTTATGTCAGCGCTGACGAAGTTCGTATTAAGAATGTTAAAGGCGACATCGACATCTACAACTTGATTAAATTTGACAAAACTAATGACGAAACCTGCTTCAACCAAAAACCTTGCGTTGTTAAAGGTGAAAAAGTTAAGAAAGGTGAAGTTATTATTGACGGATATTCAACTGATAACGGAGAACTTGCTCTTGGTAAGAATGTTCTTGTTGGATACATGAACTGGGAAGGTTACAACTACGAAGACGCTATCCTTATCAATGAAAGATTGGTTAAAGAAGATGTCTTTACTTCAATCTGTTTGAAAGTTGAAGAATTGAAATGTAGAACAACAAAACTTGGTGACGAACAAATCACAAGAGATATTCCAAATCTTGGTGAAGATGCTCTCAAGAACCTTGACGAAAATGGTATCATCAGAATTGGTGCTGAGGTTAGAGCGGGAGATATCTTGGTTGGAAAAGTTACTCCTAAGGGTGAAACTGAACTCTCTCCTGAAGAAAGATTGCTTCGTGCTATCTTTGGTGAAAAGGCTAGAGAAGTTAGAGACACATCACTTCGTGTTCAACATGGTAAGGGTGGTGTTGTCGTTGATGTTCAAGTGTTCAGCAGAAAGAACAAAGACGAACTTGAACCAGGAGTTAATGAACTTGTTAAAGTTTTTATCGCTCAGAAGAGAAAACTCTCTGTCGGCGACAAAATGAGTGGACGTTACGGAAACAAAGGTTGTATCTCAATCGTTATGCCAGAAGCTGATATGCCATTCATGGCTAATGGTCGTCCTCTTGACATCGTTCTCAACCCACTTGGCGTTCCTTCTCGTATGAACTTGGGACAAGTTTTGGAAGTTCACTTGGGTCTTGTTGCTGGCTCACTTGGTTGGAAAGTTGCAACTCCTGACTTTGATGGTGCTGATGCAGAAAAGATTCAACAACTTTTGGTTGAAAACAACTTCCCTGCTGATGGCAAAGTTCAACTTTACGACGGCAGAACAGGGGAACCTTTTGAAAACAAAACCACTATTGGTATGAAATATATGCTTAAACTTAACCACATGGTTGACAGCAAAATTCATGCTCGTTCAATTGGACCATACTCACTCATCACTCAACAACCACTCGGCGGTAAAGCGCTCTTCGGTGGTCAGAGATTTGGTGAAATGGAAGTTTGGGCTTTGGAAGCTTATGGTGCTTCTCATGTTCTTCAAGAAATGCTTACTGTTAAGTCCGATGATGTTGTCGGAAGAGTTAAAACTTTTGAAGCTATTGTCAAAGGTCAACCTATTGCTGAACCTGGAATTCCAGAAAGCTTCAAAGTTTTGGTTAAGGAATTGCAGGCTCTTGCACTTGATGTCAAGATTTTGACAGAAAATGATGAAGAGATTGAACTTCCAGAACTCTCTCAAGACGAACAAGACAAGGTTGGACTTGACGCAGATGTTGAGAAAGATTTGAAGAATGTCACAATTGACATTGATGATATGATTTCTGACACTGACGAAAAGACAGAAGTTCAAAAAGAAATTGAAGAAGAAACTGCAATGCCTTCAAGTCTTGAAGATATTGACCTCTTCGATGATTTTGGAGATTTTGACGAATAGTTCTGGGGAACCAAACTTTATGAGTTTTTGAATGTGAAAACATTTGAAAAATAAGTGAGCATATGTTCACATGAAAAAATTAAGGGGAATTTGATATGTTTGAACTTAATAACTTTGAAAAAATTAAAATAGGAATTGCTTCACCTGAAAAAATCAGAGAATGGTCTCATGGCGAAGTAACAAAACCTGAAACTATCAATTACAGAACTCAGAAACCTGAAAAGGACGGTCTTTTCTGCGAAAAGATTTTTGGACCTAAGAAGGACTGGGAATGTCACTGCGGTAAGTATAAGAGAATTCGTTACCGTGGTGTTGTCTGTGACAAATGTGGGGTTGAAGTTACAAGATCAAAAGTTCGTCGTGAAAGAATGGGACACATTGAACTTGCTGCTCCTTGCACTCATCTTTGGTATTTCAGATCTATTCCTTCAAGAATTGGAACTCTCCTTGACTTGACTCCAAAAACTTTGGAACAAGTAGTTTATTATATCAACTACATCGTTACAGACCCTAAAAACACAGATTTGGAATACAAACAAATCTTGAATGATAAGGAATATCGTGACGCTATTGAAAAATATGGCTATGGTAGTTTTGATGCTGGAATGGGCGCTGAGGCAATCAAGAAATTGCTTGGCGACATTGACCTTGAAAAAGAAAGTTCTGCTTTGAAAGAAGAAATCAAAACATCAAAAGGACAAAGAAAGGTTAAGGCTGCAAAGAAACTTGATGTTGTTGAATCTTTCAGAAAGAGTGGAAACAATCCAACTTGGATGGTTCTTGATGTTATTCCTGTTCTTCCACCAGATTTGCGTCCTATGGTTCCATTGGACGGTGGTAGATATGCAACAAGTGACTTGAACGATTTGTATCGTCGTGTTATCAACAGAAACAATCGTTTGAAAAAATTGATGGAACTTGGAGCTCCTGATGTCATCATCAGAAACGAAAAGAGAATGCTTCAAGAAGCTGTTGACAACTTGATTGACAATGGTAAACGTGGAAAACCTGTTCAAGGCAGCAAGCAAAGAGATTTGAAATCACTTACTGCTATGCTTGGCGGTAAACAAGGTAGATTCAGACAAAACCTTCTTGGTAAGCGTGTTGACTATTCTGGTCGTTCAGTTATCGTTGTTGGTCCTGAACTTAAGATGTATCAATGCGGTCTTCCAAAAGAAATGGCTCTTGAACTTTTCAAACCTTTTATCATCAACAGACTTATTGATATGAATCAATCAAACAATATCAAGAGTGCTAAACGTATGATTGAAAGAGAAAAGCCTATTGTTTGGGACGTTTTGGCTGATGTTATCAAAGATCACCCAGTTCTTTTGAACCGTGCCCCAACTCTTCACAGACTTTCAGTTCAAGCGTTTGAACCAGTTCTCGTTGAAGGAAAGGCGATTAAGCTTCACCCATCTGTGTGTGCCGCATTCAACGCTGACTTCGACGGTGACCAAATGCCTGTTCATATTCCTCTTTCTATCGATGCAAGAACAGAAGCAAGAACTTTGATGCTCGCTTCTAACAACATTTTGAAACTTGCTGATGGTGAACCTATCGTTACTCCTGCTCAAGACGTTGTTCTTGGCTGCTATTACTTGACTTTGATTAAGCCAGGTGCAAAGGGTGAAGGATCCATCTTCGCTTCTAAGAACGAAGTTATCTATGCATACCAAACAAAGAATTTGGATTTGCAAGCAGAAATCACTGTCAGACTTTCAAAAGAAGTTGACGGAAAGACATATACAAAGAGAGTTACAACTACTGTTGGTAGAATTTTGTTCAACAACATCATTCCACAAAACTTGGGATATGTTGACAGAAGCAATCCAGAAAATGTTTGCGACCTTGAAATCAACAAACCTGTTAAGAAAAAGGATTTGGGCAAACTTGTTGCTGATTGTTATGATAAATTTGGAACAACAGAATGTTCTAAACTTGTTGATAGACTTAAAGATATTGGTTATAAATATTCAACTTTGGCTTCTATCTCTGTTAATATTTATGACATTCAAGAACCAAAGGAAAAAGCGGAGATATTGAAAGAAGCTGAATCAAAAGTTCTTGAAAATGAAAAATTGCTTCGTCGTGGTCTTATTACTCTTGATGAAAAGATCAATGAAAATGTTGCAATTTGGAATGATGCAGTTCAACAGGTTCAAAATGCTGTTGTTAAAGATATGGATACATTCAATCCATTCAACTTGATGGTTGGTTCTGGTGCTCGTGGTAATGCCGTTCAGTTGAACCAAGACTGTGGTATGATTGGTATTAAAGCCACAGCTTCCGGTGTTAAGAACGATACACCTATCAAATCTTCATTCAAACAAGGTTTGACACCAATTGAATACTTTATCAACTCTCGTGGTTCAAGAAAAGGTTTGTCAGACACCGCTCTTAAAACTGCTGACTCTGGTTATTTGACAAGAAGACTTGTTGATATTGCTCAAGATGTTGTCATCACAACAGAAGACTGCTTTGCTGATGCTGGTGAAAAAGTTAAGGGTGTTATGGTTTCTGACCTTGTTAAAGACGGTTTTGTTCAAGAAACTTTGGAAGAAAGAATCTATGGAAGAGTTGCAGTTGATGACATCGTTGATCCTAAGACTAAGGAAGTTATCGTTCCTGCAAACACTATGATTTCCAAAGAACAAGCCGCAAGAGTGACAAAAGCTGGAATCAAAGAAGTTCAAATTCGTTCTCTTATCACTTGCCGTTGCAAACATGGCGTTTGTGCAAAATGTTACGGAAGAAACCTTGCTGGCAAGGATATGGTTACATTGGGTGAAGCAGTTGGTATTATTGCTGCTCAATCAATTGGCGAACCTGGTACACAGCTTACAATGAGAACTTTCCACACTGGTGGTGCTGCGGTTGCTGCCGATATTACTCAAGGTCTTCCTAGAGTTGAAGAAATCTTTGAAGCAAGAAGACCTAAGGGTGAATGTTTGCTTTCAGAAGTTTCTGGAAAGGTTCACATCAAAGAAGATGCTAAGAACTATTTGATCACAATTGTGACAGGCGAAGGCGACATTGATTATGAAGTTAGAAAACCTGCCGTTCTCAAAGTTAAGAATGGTGAAACTGTTGAACCAGGAACTCAACTTACTGCTGGTGCAATCAACCCAACAGATTTGCTTGTGACAAAAGGTCTTAAAGGGCTTCAACAATATTTGCTTTCAGAAGTTATCTCTGTTTATCGTGGTCAAGATGTTAAGGTTAATGACAAACATATCGAAATCATCATCAGACAGATGCTTAAGAAAGTTAAGATTGAAGATTCTGGAGACACAAATCTTCTTTCTGGTGAAATTGTTGACATTTCTCGTTGTGATGAAGAAAATGAAAGAGTTTTGAAGGCCGGTGGAAAACCTGCTATTGCAAGAAGAATTCTTTTGGGTATCACAAAAGCTTCTCTTTCTACTGAATCATTCCTTTCTGCTTCATCATTCCAGGAAACATCAAGGGTTTTGACAGATGCTGCCATCAAAGGCAAGGTCGACAATCTTATGGGTATTAAGGAAAATGTTATCATTGGAAAACTTATTCCTGCTGGTACTGGACTTAAGAAATATAGAACTGTTGTTCCTGTTAAGGTTGAAACAGAAGAAAATGTTGGATAAAAACAAGTGCTAAGCACTTGTTTTTTATTTCGTCATTTTAGGGCTTGAAAAATGTTTTAATTTATTATATAATTTTCAATATGAAAAAGAAAATAGGGATTGATTTAGATAAAACTTTATTTAGTTGTAATTCTATAATTTATAGATTTATGAATACCTTTAATTTTAATAGATGTAAGATTTTGAATTATCATGTAATTACAGATGAAAAATATATAAATGCTCGGTTATTAATAAGATTTTCAAATTTTTAAACCCAAATGAATATACATTCTATACAAATGCAGTAAAAACTATTAATGAACTTTCTCAAAGAGGTTATGAGATTTATTTTGTTTCAAATAGACCTTGTTTCAAATCTGTTGTGGCGATGACTGTTGATGTTTTAAAGCGAAGTGGAGTAAAATACGATAAATTGATTTTAGGGTGCAACAATAAAGTTGATTTTGTTAAATTTGCAAGATTAGATTATTTTATTGATGACATTGAGATGACATGTAAGAGTGTTCAAAAAGAGACAAGTGCCATTCCAATTTTGTTTTCACCAATTGTGAAAAAGAATGGTAAAAGATTAAAAAAGGGCAATTTATCAACTTTTCAAAGTTGGAGAAAAATAAGAGATTTTTTTGCTAAAGAGCGAAAAGATGAATCTCAAAATGATCAAAAAATTCTGCAGTATTAAAATTGTTATATTAAAAT